>Ga0208863_1000506_pt1 | contig 36837 bp, 50 predicted proteins | sample RifOxyD3_FD_184040 | JGI IMG/M metagenome (GOLD analysis project Ga0208863, IMG submission 184040) | Soil microbial communities from Rifle, Colorado - Rifle Oxygen_injection D3 (SPAdes) | ecosystem: Environmental > Terrestrial > Deep subsurface > Rock core/Sediment | place: Rifle, Colorado...
ATGTCTACATTTTATGGCATTTGTTTAAATAAATCAAACAATTTGCATGTCTACATATTTACACCAAATAAAGTGCTAAAGCAATGATTTCAAAGGAGATTTAACCAAAAGCTGGGAGGAACTTCAGACTACCCAGCGGCGCAGCATGTTGGCGTTGAGGCCATTGGCCAGTGCAATGGCTGCCCCTGAGACTCCCGGCCCAAGGCAGGCAGCTACAACTTGGCGCTTGAAGTCATCGCTATAGCGCGCGTGTCGGCGTGCAGGCGCCGGCAATTGAATTTCTGAAGTTTGCGCGTGCTGAGAGTTTGAAGTGTCCATGTGTCCACCTTTGTTGAAGTGGACACGATGGTCTGGCAAATTTTGATCTCAGACAAGGTGAGTTCGCCGGACGCTTACTTAACAATGGCACTGGCCCAAGCGCAAACAGGCGCCAATCGGCACACTATCAAACTGCATATCAAGAAACTGCTAGCGGGCGAACACCTGGCGCAACAAGGCACAGGGCGCGGCACTTGGTACAGCTTTAAAAGTGTGGTGGCACAAAAAGGGTAGCGTCCCCTTTAAAGCGTGGCAACGATACCTATGTGTATCTGGTGGCTGGCCATCGGCAGGATTTTCCGACGCTGTTGATGAAGCGGCTACTTTAAAACGGTACCCAAGCCGCCCAAGATGCAGTCTGGTTGCGTATCCACCCTGACATGTACCGCCCCCACCGGCGTGACTGAAAAAGCCGTGCTGCACCGGAATCTATGACTGCCGAGCCAAACAAAGGGTAGCGTCCCCTTTTTCTTTCTTTTTCTTTAGGTGGTTGAACTGGTCAGGCAATGACTTTCAAACCTTTTTTCTGTATGACGGTCAGAAGGCGCAACGCAGGGCCGCCCGGTTTTTTAATGCCACGCTCCCAGTCGGAAACGAGGTTTTTGGATACATTCAAGTAGCGGGCAAACACGGGCTGCGAGATATGCTCATGCAGCCGGATCGCCTTGATCTCATCCGGGGCCAGCACCTGCACTGGCGTCAGGCAGGCCTCGTCAAATTCGCGCATCGTCTGCTTGTCGATTGCACCAATCTCATGCAGACCCTCCATCGTTTCGTGGATGGCCGCAAAAGCGTCACTACGGTATTTTTTAGTCATCTTTAAAAACCTCTTCAAACTGGCCATTTGCAATAAGCAGATTAATTTGCTCGTCCGTCAAAGCCAAGGTGATCTTGGCCGCTCTCTTAAACTGATCTTCCTCATCATTTCGGATGTTGCCCTGCGCATTCTTAGGAAAGCCAACGACGAAAAACGCCTTGTCGTCTTTACGGTAGATCACAATGCTGCGATAGCCGCTAGACTTGCCCGCACCTGGGCGTGAGATGCGCTGCTTGATGACGCCGCCACCGAGATCAGCATCGATCAAGCCCCTTTCTGCACGCTCCACAGCTTCCCAGAGCGCCCCATCTGAGATCTTCTCTTTCCGGGCAAAGCGCCCAAACCATGCATTCCTGAAAACTCGCAAATCAGACTCTCCAAAAGAGTGCCCCATGATATCACACTGAGTGTTACCAAAAGAACCAATTGATTTCGCAGAAAACCATTACGGCTCAGACCTGCTCAACCTGGTGGTGGTCAATCCTGAATGACCCCCTGTTGGAGCGGCGCCCCCGCCGCGAATGCCTGTCATAAAGCAATGCTATAGTTCGTTCATTATTTGAACAGCTGTTTATAAACAAAACAGCGACAAACCAACGAACGGGGGTGGTAGCAACGCCCCTTCGCGCCTGCCGAAGGTGTTACACGGCACGGCGGTAGCGTGTGTAAACCAGTTTCCAATGTCCAAAAACAATACCCTGCACGACGAGATCCATTTCAAGGTCTTGCGCCTGCTTGAGGCCAACCCCAACCTCAACCAGCGCAAACTGGCCGAAGCCTTGGGCATCAGCCTGGGCAAAACCAACTTTTGCCTGCAAGCGCTTATCAACAAGGGCTTGCTGAAAATTGAAAACTTTCGCAGCAACCAAAACAAGCTGTCCTACGCCTACTTGCTCACATCAAATGGCATTGTTGAAAAAGCCGCCCTCACCGCCCGTTTTTTGCAGCGCAAACAGCAAGAATTTGATGCCATCAAGGCAGAGCTTGAATCGCTAAAGCAAGAAGTCGCAAACCAAAAAACGGCCAGCGCCCCCATTCATTGACTTTGTTGGGGCGGCGCCCCCGCCGCGAATCCACCAGCACCAAAAAGCACCACAAACCCATGAAAACAGCAATCGCTGGCACTGGCTACGTAGGCCTTAGCAACGCCATGCTGCCGTCCTCGAGAAAAAGGGTAGCGTCCCCTTTAATTTCTTTAATTTGACATTCAATGTCACCATGCGCCTAACCCCAGAGCAAATTGAAGCCATCAAGCAAACAGCCAGCACCGTGCTGGGGGCTGATGCGCGCGTCACGCTCTTTGGCTCACGCGTGGACGACACCAAAAAAGGTGGTGACATTGACCTGCTCTTTGAAACCAGCCAACGGCTGGACAACCGTGCCACCACCATGGGGGCGCTTTATGTGGCGTTGATACGCAAACTGGGCGACCGCAAAATTGACATCCTCATCAAAGACCCTGCTACGCCACCAGCCCCGGTGCTGACCATTGCAAAGCAAACAGGCATTCAGCTATGAGCCTTCGGTACCTGCCCGAACACGCACAAGCCACGCTGCTGGCCCTTGACCTGGCACACAAAGAAGCCGCCCATTTGCGCTACAGCCAAACCACCCTGTTTGCGCTGCCCATCAATCTGGCTTGGGTGCAAGACTTAAGCCAGCAGCCTGAACTGGCTGAAAAAGTAGAAGCCTTCGTCAGCCGCTTTGGCCGCCTACAAGACCATCTGGGCGACAAACTGCTAACACGCTTGGCGGCACTGATGGGCGAAAACAGCAAAACACTACTTGACACCCTGGCCATTGCCGAAAAAGCAGGTTGGCTTGCCAGTGCAGACGCCTTTATTGCTGCCCGCAAACTGCGCAACGCACTGGTGCATGAATACATGCTCGATGCCCAAAACTTTCTGGAAAGCCTGTTTGCCGCACAGAAAGCATGCCAAATGTTTTTTGACACCATAGAAACCGTCCAAACACTGGCCGACCAACTGGCTCTAGCGGGATAAAGGGTAGCGTCCCCTTTAATTCCAAAACAATTTTTGTCCATATTAGTAGACATAATTTGATTGTTTGTAAATAATATTGGACAAATGAATCCTCTAGACACCACCACTGTTTTAGAGCGCCAGCTACTTTTGCAATTGGGCGATCGGCTCAAGTGCCTTCGCAAAGCGCAGGGCCTTGGCACAGTCGAAATGGCCAGGCGAATTGGGCTTTCGCGCATGACTCTTAGTGCCGTTGAATCGGGTGACCCCGGGCCTTCCATCGGAAGCTACTTGCGGGTCATGTCGGTGCTAGGCATCAGCGGTGAACTGGCTTTGTTGGCCGGCGACACCATGCAACCAGCACCGGCAGGTTCTGCCGCTGCAAAGTCGCGTCGTCCACGGCCTGTGGTGCAAGTGCTGATTTCGGCGGACACATCCCAACACCAGATTCAGGACCTGCAAAGCATGGCGCTGCACGAAGAAGCCGTGCGCCTTGTCCGGTCTGACCCGGCACTGCTTCAACAGGCCCAGGAAACTTTGGGGCGCTGGCTCCAATCAGGTAACTCGCGCTCCAGCGCATTGTGGCTAGATTGGCAAGACATTCTGACCAATGGCAAATGGCGCAAGGTTTTAGACCGGACACGGCGGGCGCAAGAACTCCGCCAGGCTTCCCCGCTGGTCACCGTGCTGCCAACTGAGACGCGCCAGCGCATTCTGAACGAAGTGCGCGACCTCAAAAAAGGTATTGCGCTGGGCGACGTCAATCACGAGGCTGCAGCATGACCCGCGCCGAACTTGAGCACATCATTCGGGCAAGCGGCGACATAACCGACCAATATGAGTTCATGATCATTGGCAGCCAATCGATCCTGGGCCCTGTTCCTGACCCGGAAGCCATTTTCACGATGTCGGCCGAAGTCGACATCTATCCGGTGCAAGCCCCAGAGCTGGCCGAAAAGATCGAAGGCGCCATTGGCGAGGGCTCGCAGTTCCACGAAACCTATGGTTACTACGCCCAAGGCGTTGGGCCCGAGACCGCAATCTTGCCTGCTGGTTGGACAGATCGAGTGCACCGGGTACAGAACGTAGCAACTGGCGATCGTGTGGGGTACTGCCTGGCCAAATAAAGGGTAGCGTCCCCTTTTTTATCCACTTTTTCCCATGATAAAAAACAAAACCTTGATGGTGCAAAGCGTGCCAGTCACGCTTATCGAGCATTCAGAGGGTGATTTCATCTCGCTAACTGACATGGTCCGTGAAAGCGAAAATGGCTCGTCAGTCATTGACAACTGGCTGCGCAACAAAAATACGCTTGAGTTTTTGTCGGTTTGGGAAGAAATCTACAACCCGGCTTTTAATTCCCTCGAATTCGAGGAAATTAAAAAAGATGCTGGCTTCAACCGCTTCACCATGTCGGTCAAACAATGGATAGGCCGTACCCACGCCACTGGCCTCATGGCCAAAGCGGGCCGCTACGGCGGAACATACGCCCACAAAGACATTGCTTTCGAGTTTGCCAGTTGGATCAGCCCCAAGTTCAAGCTCTACCTCATCAAAGAGTTCCAGCGACTCAAAGACGACGAAATTCAAGCCAAGTCGCTTGAATGGAACCTGACACGGTCATTGAGCAAAATCAACTACCGCATTCACACAGATGCCATTGCCGAAAACATCATCCCTCAAACGCTTACCCAACAACAAGCCGGGCTGGTTTACGCCTCTGAGGCCGACGTGCTGAACGTGGCCCTGTTTGGCATGACCGCCAAACAATGGCGCGACCAAAACAACACCAAGCAAGGCAATATGCGCGACCATGCCAGTGTGGAGCAACTCATCATCCTGTCCAACCTGGAAAGCATCAACGCCGAGTTGATACGCCAAAGCATCCCACAAGGTGAACGCCTGTTAGCCCTGAACAACACCGCCATTCACCAAATGCGCTCATTGCTGGGTAATGCAGCAGTTCTGAAAATCAAATGAAACCCATGAAAATCGCAATCGCAATCGCAATCGCAATCGCCATCGCCGGCACCGGCTACGTAGGCCTTAGCAACGCCATGCTGCCGTCCCCTGTAGGGTCGACTTCAGTCGACCAGGCGTACTGAAGTCCGCCCTACAGAGAAAAAGGGTAGCGTCCCCTTTTACTCCCATAAGACTATTTTTGGCCACCCCCAAAAACCTGCAATTTAGGACGTTAAACTCCGTTCCGGAATTGAACATTTAACAGTGTCCGCCCCCCAGGCCCCACACACATCAGTGCGTGCAAGGCCTGCGGTAGCCATGGTGCCCCCGGTTTCACCGGTATCCGCTCAGCACTCAGCACTCGTCCCTCAGCACTCAAAAAATGACCCCCCGCCGTAGCATCATCAACGAAGACACCCACTTCTGGACCCTCAAATTGCTCCAGGAAAGGCCGGGCATTACCCAACGCACCCTGGCCAAAGAAGTGGGCATCAGCCTGAGCGGCGTCAACTACTGCCTCAAAGCCCTGGCCGAAAAAGGCTGGATCAAAATGGGCAACTTCAGCAAAAACCCCGACAAGCTGAGCTACACCTATTTGCTCACCCCCACCGGCGTGTCTGAAAAAGCCGCGCTGACCCGGCGATTCTTGCATCGCAAAATGGCCGAATATGAAAAGCTGCGTGGCGAGATTGAGGCGCTGCAACTAGAAACAGCCCAGCCATCCACGTCCGCCCCCATACCAAACAAAGGGTAGCGTCCCCTTTTTAGCATGAACACTCCCCAAAAAATCTACGTAGCAGGCCACCGTGGCATGGTAGGCAGCGCAATCGTCCGCGCCCTTCAATCCGCCCCCTGTAGGAGCGGCGCCCCCGCCGCGAATGTCTTAACGCGTACCCATGCAGAGCTTGACCTGACCAACCAGGCAGCAGTGCAAGAATTCTTTAAACAAGAAACCCCCACCCAAGTCTACCTAGCCGCCGCCAAAGTAGGCGGCATCCACGCCAACAACACCTACCCCGCAGACTTCATCTACCAAAACCTCATGATGCAGGCCAACGTAATAGAAGCGGCCTACAGGAATGGCGTACAAAAACTGCTGTTTTTAGGCTCCAGCTGCATTTACCCCCGCCTGGCCCCCCAGCCCATGGCTGAGGCCGCCCTGCTAACCGGCACGCTGGAACCCACCAACGAACCCTATGCCATAGCCAAAATTGCCGGCATCAAACTCTGCGAGTCTTACAACCGCCAGCACGGCGTGGACTACCGCAGCGTGATGCCCACCAACCTCTATGGCCCCGGCGACAACTACCACCCCGAAAACAGCCACGTTATCCCCGCGCTCATCAGGCGGTTCCACGAAGCCAAGCTAGCAGGCGCCCCCAGCGTGGCCATTTGGGGCACCGGCACCCCCAAACGCGAATTCTTGTACGTAGACGACATGGCCGCAGCCAGCGTGTTTGTCATGAACCTTGACAGCGCCACCTACCAAGCCAACACCAGCCCCATGTGCAGCCACATCAACGTGGGCTATGGCAGTGACGTCACCATTGCCGAAGTGGCCCAAGCCGTGGCCACCGCCACAGGCTACCAAGGCGACATCACGTTTGACACCACCAAACCCGACGGCGCCCCCCGCAAATGGATGGACAGCACCCGCCTAAACACCCTGGGCTGGCAAGCCAAAGTTGATTTGCAAGAAGGCTTAAAACGCGCCTACGCGGACTTTTTGACCCTGTAGGAAAAGGGTAGCGTCCCCTTTTATGCCCCTTTTATCGCCCTTTTATCGTTGCCAACCTAGCACATGCAAACCTCTGAGAAATAAAGGGTATGCGTCATGCGCCTGAGCACAACAGAACTTAATGCATTGCACACCATATTGGGTCAGCTTGACCCCGATGGGCGCGTTTACCTCTACGGCTCGCGTGCCATTGACACCCGCCGTGGTGGCGACATTGACATCTATCTGCAAGCCAGTCGGCCCATTGATTTAAAAACACGCTTGCGCATACAGTACCGGTTACAGCAAGCCTGCGACACCCATGTCGATTTATTGGTTAAAGACCCGTCACAGCCACTTCAACCAATTCACCAAATCGCCATTGAACAAGGCGTGCAACTATGAGCAAAGAGCAAGCCATGTTGGCAGCCAGTATGGAAAGCTGCCGCCAGCGCATCCAAAAGCTCCGGTATTCCATGCAAAAAAATGCTGGACTGTTCCCACTGTCTGCTGCTGCACTTGCGGCACTGGATGATGCGCAAGAAGAGTCTATCGACGCGCTCATCCTGCGTTACTCTCAGTGCGTCTCTATGATGCAAGAGCAGCTTTTCAGGGGAATTGCTTATCTGGAACAAGAAGACATCAGCGATAAGTCGAACCGCGATAAAACCCTGCTGATGGAAAAACTTGGGGCGATCAAGTCGGCCGAAGACTTTGGCACTGCCGCCATGTTGCGTAACAAATTCTCACATCACTACCCAGAGGAAACCACTGACCGCATGGAACGGCTCAATCTGGTCATGCAAGAAGCCGAGTTTGTGGTGACATGCTTCGGTGAAATAAGCAGCTACCTGGCGCACAAACGCCTGATGGGATAAAGGGAAGCGTCCCCTTTAATTGAAACAAAGGGTAGCGTCCCCTTTAACCCCCTTTAACCCTTTTTGAATAGGCAGCGTCCCCCTTAACCATTTTGATGCGCATATACTTTGCGCATAAAACATGGAGATTGCTAATGTTGAACTTTGAAAAATCCCCAAAAAAAGCGACCAATTTGTCTTTGAATACTGGCCTTTTGGAAGCGGCTCGCCAGTTGGGGCTGAACCTATCACAAACTGTTAACACGCTGTTGGCAGATGAAGTAAAGCGACGCTATTGGGCCAAATGGAACGACGACAACAAGGACGCAATTTCAGCCTACAACGACAGAATAACCAAACATGGCCTACCACTCGCCAAATACCGCAGTTGGGGTGAGTCGCTGGGTGATGGCCGCACGGTGCGCTGAGATGGCACGTTTTGATGTTTACGCCAACCCTGACGCCAGAGAGCGCGCACTCATTCCGTTCTTTCTCGATGTACAAAATGACTACATACAGGGCTTGCAGACCCGTGTGGTGGTCCCTTTGTGGAATGGCGATTCGTTGTTACCCAAGGTAACTGATTTGAACCCCGAGTTTGAAGTGGGTGGCCGACGAGTGGTCATGGATACCCCTGCTTTGGGTGCGATCCCTGTTGCGCTGCTCAAGCAGACAGTCGGAAATTTGACATCGCAGCAGTTAGCCATTCAAAACGCGCTAGATACGTTGTTTGGCGGCTTTTAACATGAAAAGGGTAGCGTCCCCTTTTCTGTACAGCACTCAGCACTAACGAACCATGCGCCTAACCCCAGAGCAAATTGAAGCCATCAAGCAAACAGCCAGTAAGGCGTTTGGGGGCGGCACGGCCGTGTGGCTGTTTGGGTCTCGCGTAGATGACGCCAAAAAAGGCGGTGACATTGACCTGCTGGTGCGCCCGCTGCCCGCCGACGCAGCGCAGCCCTTTGCCAAAAAAATCAAAATGCTCAGCCTGCTCGAACGCCAATTGGGCGAACGCAAAATTGACCTTATTGTGGAACAAGCCCACGACACCCGCGCAATAGTCGAAGTGGCCCACAACACAGGCATCAGGCTGCAATGATGAAACCCACCCCCGAACAACTGGCGCTGCAGCACACACTTGCCGTGTGCCAAGGCCATGCCGACGCACTGCAAGACGCCCTGCAAGACATGCAATTGCGCAGCTTAAGCGCAGACGATTACTGCCACCTTAACAAAGCAGACCGGCGCCTGCTTGACCAATTTGCCTATCGCTACACCCGGCTGCAAGACGACATGGGCGCCCGCCTGGTACCCGCCGCACTCAAAGCCCAAGGCGAAGACATTGCGCCCCTGTCCGCTTTTGACCGCTTTGCCCGGCTAGAGCAGTTGGGCTGGCTCCCCAGTGCAGACGAATGGCTTACCCTGCGCCAAGTGCGCAATGCATTTGCACACGACTACCCCGACAGCCCAACTGAACGCTTTGACCGCTTGGACGCCGCCACCGAAGCCGCCAAACGCTTACTGGCCGTGATGGCGCAGTTTCTTTTAAAAACTCAAGAAAAAGGGTAGCGTCCCCTTTTCACCCAAAGGGTAGCGTCCCCTTTTCATAGACATGAACACCATCAAACTGTTTGAGACAAGCCAAGTCCGCTCCCAATGGGATGCGGAGAAAGAAGCGTGGTTTTTCAGCATTGTGGATGTCGTTGCCGTGTTGACGGATAGCCCCAACCCGCGCACATATTGGAGTGTGCTTAAGAATCGGCTCAAAAAAGAGGGCAGCGAGTTGGCTACAAACTGTAGTCAACTGAAGATGAAATCAGCAGACGGCAAAAATTACCTCACCGACGTCGCCGACACCGAACAACTGCTGCGCCTGATCCAGTCCATTCCATCGCCCAAAGCTGAACCCTTCAAACAATGGCTGGCACGGGTGGGCTATGAGCGCATTGAGGAAACCGAAGACCCCGAGCTGGCCTTTGACCGGGCAATGGCGACCTATCTGAAAAAAGGTTACTCCAAAGACTGGATCAACCAGCGGCTAAAAAGCATCGAGGTGCGTAAAGACCTCACCGACGAGTGGGAAAACCGTGGGGTCAAGCAAGGCCAAGAGTTCGCCATCTTGACCGACGAAATCACCAAAGCCTGGAGTGGCCTAAGCACACGCCAATACCGCCAGCACAAAGACCTGAAAAAAGAGAACCTGCGTGACCACATGACCAACATGGAGCTCGTGCTCAACATGTTGGCCGAAGCCACCACCACAGAAATATCACGCGAAAAGCTGCCCGCCGGCTTCGATGAAAGCTTGGAGATTGCGCAACAAGGCGGCACCATCGCGGGCAACACCCGCAAAGCCATTGAAGCCAAATCAGGCAAGCCCATCATCAGCAGTCGCAACGCCAAAAGACTCAAGTAAAACGAAGCTATCAGGTTAAAGGGTAGCGTCCCCTTTTCTGTTTCTTTTTTTCTCAGCACTCGTCCCTCAGCACTAGCATTTATCGAGAACAAACTCACCATGCAACTCCTTGTTGAAGTGCCAAACCATCTGCCTGATGCCGCGCAATGCACCCCACAGCAGTTTATGCAAGATGCCAAGTTGGCGATGGCCATCAAGCTTTTTGAAATGAAACGCCTATCGTCAGGCATGGCGGCTTTGCTTATCGGCATGCCCCGTGTACAGTTTTTGGGTGAGCTTCACCGGTTTGGAGTGCCCATGATTGACTTGGACGAGAACGAACTTGCGCAGGATATCTTGAATGCTTGATCAAGCCCGGGTCGTTGTTACCAACACCACTTTAGCTGGCTACCCGGTAGTAATGAGTGATGCACTTGACAGAATGCGTGAACGTGGCATCTGGCTTAGCAAAGATGTAATTTGCTTTGCGCTAGCGCACTGATTATTGCCTCTAGCCCCCGTCAATAAAGCGCAAACAGCTATCAAATAAACATCCCCCCCATGACCACACTCAGCACTCAGCACTCGTTCCTCAGTACTAACAAAGTGGGGATAAAGGGTAGCGTCCCCTTTTCTCTCTTTTCTCTTTACTTTTCTCTTTTTTCTTCTCTTAGCACTCAGCACTCGTCCCTCAGCACTCGAAAATAAAGGGTAGCGTCCCCTTTTCTTTCCCAATCGGCCTGCCCTAGAAAATCTGCCCAAAACCCATGCGAATCTACCTTGATATGTGCTGTTTCAATCGTCCTTACGACGACCAAACACAAGCACGCATCCACCTGGAAACCGGCGCCAAGCTTCTATTGCAGCAGAAGATTAAGGATGCTGAATGCGATTTAATCTGGTCATCTGCGCTGGACTTCGAGTGTAAAAACAACCCTTTTGACGAGCGGCGTCATGCCATCTTGCAGTGGCGTTGGCTCGCAAAAACGGTCGTGACGATTGACCAGGAAATCATCACCCAGGCAAAAGCATTTGAAACCCATGGCATCGGCAAGTTTGATGCGCTTCATGTTGCGTGCGCTATGTCGAGTCAAGCTAATGTATTTGTCACAACAGATGATCGCTTGATCAAGAAAATGCGAAAAAATAACACTTTAGCCACCATGCTTCCGGGTGAGGCCATTGCTTTTTTGGAGAACTGGTATGAGAACTGAATCCGAAATTCGCATGCAAGGCATGCAAGCCCTTATAGGCTCCCTGGGTCTGATTGAGGCGGAACGGTTTTTGATAGCCGTTAACCAAGACAAATTCAACTACACAGAATGGCGACGAACCGGCCTGCCAGACATGAGTATTGAACAAATTTCTGCCGCTGCCAACCAGTTCTCAAGCCAGTTAAACCGATCCTGATATGACCCCCATGACACCCCAAAAAACCGCCCTAATCACCGGCATCACCGGCCAAGACGGCAGCTACCTAGCCGAATTCCTACTGGAAAAAGGCTACAAGGTGCACGGCATCAAGCGCCGGGCCAGCAGCTTTAACACCCAGCGGGTAGACCACATCTACCAAGACCCGCACATTAACAACGCCAACTTTAGCCTGCACTATGGCGACCTGTCAGACACCAGCAACCTCACCCGCATCATCCAGCTCACCCAGCCGGACGAAATTTACAACCTGGGTGCGCAAAGCCATGTGGCGGTGTCATTTGAGAGCCCCGAATACACCGCCGACGTAGACGGCATGGGCACCCTGCGCATTTTGGAGGCCATTCGCATCTTGGGGCTGGCAAAAAAAACCCGTTTTTACCAAGCCTCTACCAGCGAGCTGTATGGCCAGGTGCAGGAAATACCCCAAAAAGAAACCACGCCCTTTTACCCGCGCAGCCCCTACGCCGTGGCCAAACTTTATGCGTATTGGATTACGGTGAACTACCGCGAAGCCTATGGCATGTATGCCTGCAACGGCATCTTGTTTAACCACGAAAGCCCGCGCCGTGGCGAAACCTTTGTCACCCGCAAAATTACCCGTGGCCTGGCCAACATCAGCCAGGGCCTGGAAAGCTGCCTCTACATGGGCAACATAGACGCCCTGCGCGATTGGGGCCACGCCAAAGACTACGTGCGCATGCAATGGATGATGCTGCAACAAGACCACCCAGAAGACTTTGTCATAGCCACCGGCGTCCAATACACCGTGCGCCAATTCATCACCTGGACCGCCGAAGCCCTAGGCATGCAACTCCGCTGGGAAGGCACCGGCGTAAATGAAGTAGCCTACTGGACAAATGCCCCTGTCCCCTGTAGGGCGGACTTCAGTCCGCCAAATCCATCTGAAATCCCCGTGGTTCGGATAGACCCCCGCTACTTCCGCCCCACAGAAGTAGAAACCCTCTTGGGCGACCCCACCAAAGCCAAACAAAAACTAGGCTGGGTGCCCGAGATCACCGCACAAGAAATGTGCCAAGAGATGGTTGCCCACGACCTGGCCCAAGCCAAACAGCACGCCCTGCTCAAAGCCAACGGCTACAACGTCAACGTGAGTGTTGAATAAATGAAAATCGCCATCGCCGGCACCGGCTACGTAGGCCTAAGCAACGCCATGCTGCTAGCCCAGCACAACGAAGTAGTCGCCATAGACATCGTCCCCCAAAAAGTGGCCATGCTCAATGCCAAGCAAAGCCCCATAGAAGACGCAGAAATAGAGGACTTTTTAAAAAACAAGCCCCTCAACTTCAAAGCCACGCTCAACAAGCAAGAGGCCTACCTGGGTGCCGACTATGTGATAGTTGCCACCCCCACAGACTACGACCCCCAAACCAACTACTTCAACACCAAGTCAATAGAATCAGTAGTAGCAGACGTGCTAGCCATCAACCCAGCCGCCGTCATGGTCATAAAAAGCACAGTCCCCGTAGGCTACACCGCCAAACTCTTGTCCCGGTATTCTGACCCTTTGACCCCTGTAGGGCCGAATTCATTCGGCCAAACCCCCCCACAAACCCCAACCATCATCTTCAGCCCAGAATTCCTGCGCGAAGGCCGCGCCCTCCACGACAACCTCCACCCCAGCAGAATCGTCATAGGCGCCCAAACCCAAGCAGCCAAAACCTTCGCCGCCCTCCTCCAGCAAGGCGCCATCAAACAAAACATAGACGTCCTGTTTACCCACAGCACAGAAGCCGAGGCCATCAAGCTCTTTGCCAACACCTACCTGGCCATGCCAAACATCATGCAAGCCATTGTGGACAGCAAAACCACCCGCAAAGACTTCATCGCTGCCGACATCCTGAAACGAAACCCCAAAATAGTCGGCATCCACCGCCTGGTCATGAAAGCCGGCTCAGACAACTTTCGGGCCAACCTTGAACGAGACCACATTCTTTAACAGCCGCCAACAAAAGGCGCAACGGACGTTTGCAGCAGAGCTGCTATGCCCTTTTGATGCAGTGATGCAGTGATGCAAATGCTAAATACAGACTATTCAGAAGAAAACCAGCAAGAAGTGGCCGATCACTTTCAGGTGTCTGAACTAACTATCAGAACCCAGCTTATGAACCACAACGAGATCGATGCCGATCAACTGGCCACAGCCGCTTAAGGGTCGGTGTCCCGCTCCAACAAAGTCGTCAAGAAAAAAGAGAGCATCCTTTTTTATGAATGACTTTCAATTTATTTTATTCAAATGGAATTAAAAACAAAATTTTTGTGCGTTATACCTGCAAGAGGAGGCTCAAAAGGTATCCCACGAAAAAATATTAGAACTTTAGCTGGAAAACCTCTAATATACTTTAGTATTAAAACAGCTTTAGATTCACAGTTTAAACCTGATGTTTATGTCACGACCGATGATGACGAAATTGCAATGATCGCTCAAAAATTAGGAGCAAAAATAATTAAACGAAATCCAGATAAAGCAAAGGATGAGACAACCCTGGATCCAGTCATATTCGATGCATACCAGCAGGCAACCCAAATGGAGGGAAAAATATATGATTTTGTCGTAACTCTTCAGCCTACTTCGCCATTATTAAAAACCTTATCCTTAGATAAGGCTCTAGGAAAAATTGCAAGAAACCCAGACATTGACACAATTATTTCAGCGCGAGAAGACACACACCTAACGTGGAAATGTAAAGATGACATCTACATTCCAAACTACGTAAAGCGAGTAAACCGTCAGTATCTGGAACCCATATTCAAGGAAACAGGTGGATTCCTTATCACGCGTAGTAAAATAATCACCGAGGGCAGCCGGATAGGTTCAAATGTTAAGTTACATTTGCTTCATGGCGGTGAAGATATTGATATCGATACGTACGAAGACTGGAATCTATGCGAATATTATCTAAGGCGCAGAAAAATACTCTTCGTCGTATCTGGAAACCAGAATATTGGACTTGGCCATGTTTATAATACTCTAATTTTAGCCAATGATATACTTAACCATCAAGTTGAGTTCCTCGTCGACAATAAGAGTCAACTGGCGTTTGACGCAATTTCTTCCAAGTATTATAAAGTGCACATGCAATCATCTGTAAACATAGTTGATGACATTCGTTCCCTAGCTCCTGATGTTGTAATCAACGATTGCCTTGATACTACAGAAAGCTACATAAACTCGCTCAAACAGTGCAAATTGAGCGTTATCAACTTCGAAGATTTAGGTTCTGGAGCCCGGTTTGCAGACTTGGTAATCAATGCTATCTATCCCGAAAAAGTAGTACTTCCGAAGCATTTCTTTGGGCATAAATATTTCATATTACGAGATGAGTTTATTCTTACGAAACCAATAACACCATCCGAGCACGTACGCCGAGTGCTATTAACATTTGGTGGCGTGGATCCCAACAACTTTACACACAAAGTACTTCAAGCTATTCATCCCTTCTGTCAAGATCAAGGAATTGAAATCGCAGTAGTTGCCGGTTTTGGATACACAGCGTATGATGCCTTGGCACCATACCAGAATATCAATATATTTAGAAATAGCATGAACATTGCTGAACATATGAGTAATGCAGATGTTATTTTTACATCAGCTGGCAGAACCACATATGAAGCGGCTTCACTTCACGTTCCATCCATAGTGCTTGCACAAAATGAGAGAGAAATAACACACTTTTTCACTTCAGCCGAATTCGGATTTCTCAACCTCGGTCTGGGTACAAGCGTTTCACAAAACGAAATTCTTCAATCATTTGTGAGACTTGTGGACAGCTATCCAATTCGTTTGTATATGAGCCAACTCATGGCCAAGACTAATCTGTTTACAGGGCGCAAACGTGTACTTAAGCTTATCAACGACAACATTTTGGAGCACATATGAATATCAACCAATTATTTACCACAATTAACCCCTACGAGAACAAGCTTTGGCGCCCATACGTTATAGCCGAGGCTGGTGTAAACCACGAAGGATCAATGGAAATTGCCAAACGTCTTATTGACGAGGCGAAAGAAGGTGGCGCAGATGCCATTAAGTTCCAGACCTACAAAGCTGACACCCTAGCTTCTAAATATTCGCCTGCTTACTGGGATACCAACAAAGAGCCAACTCTCTCGCAGCATGCATTATTTTCCAAGCATGACAAGTTCTGGAAAACAGAGATGGTGGCGCTCAAGGAATATTGCGACAATGTCGGCATTGAATTCATGAGCACGCCGTTCGACCTTGAGTCAGCGACATTCCTTAATGACCTGATGAGTGTCTACAAGATTTCTTCGTCAGATATCACAAACAAACCATTCATTCAGTTTTTGTGTGGCTTTCAAAAACCCATTATCCTTTCTACTGGTGCTAGCCATCTATGGGAGATACAGGAGGCAGTTAGCTGGATTGAACCGTTCGGCAATCCGCTTGCGCTGCTGCACTGCGTGCTGAACTACCCTACTGCTGACGAAAATGCTAATCTTGGCATGATCATGGGTCTCCAGCATGCTTTTCCAGACAAACTCATCGGATATTCTGACCACACCCTCCCTAATGAGATGAAGGTATGCGAAACTGCCGTTTTACTTGGAAGCGTAATCATCGAAAAGCACTTCACGCACGATAAAACATTGCCCGGCAACGATCATTACCACGCAATGGACAAGGATGATTTGAAAGTTTTTCTGCTGAACCTTGACCGTACATTCAATATTGTCGGCAACTATAAGGTTGTAGCTCTAAGCGAAGAGGAATCAGCCCGTCGAAACGCCCGTCGCAGCTTGGTCGCTGCGTGTGAAATTCCCGCTGGGAAGACAATAGAGCTGGCTGATCTTACCTTCAAACGCCCCGCACACGGTATCAGCCCACGGGCAATTGAGGAGCTCGTTGGCAAAACCGCCAATCAAGCAATCAGTGAAGACACTGTGCTGCAGTGGGGAATGTTTTCGTTCTGAATCCGTGACCTCAAAACCCAACCACTGTCTTTCAGCCTGAATTACGCTAATTTTTCCAAAAAACCACGTAAAACCAATCCCATTGGCCGTCCACAGTATCTCGAAAACCAACGCCCGTGGATTTTCCGACGGTATTGCTTCGCGTACACAAAATTGCGCGTAGGACTGTTCCTGCGATTTGAGCTTGGCGGACTTGAGACATTGACCGATCAGCGCCAAACCGGTGTGAGAACTGAGGTCTTAGGGGCATATTTTAATAATGGCTATGATGGAGTTCACCTACAGTGATGCTCAGCATATTTACACCTAAGCTATTTATTTTTATGAATAAATTTAACTTTTTTGACTATGGAGTCACGGATTTAGGCTATAGCAGTGAACGTACCACAATGACCGCATGAAACAGAATTTTTCCCGCCTCTGGCAGCATATCGCGCCCCGTCGTCGCAAGCAGTTTGCCCTGCTGTTGCTGCTGATGGTCGCGGCATCCTTCGCCGAGGTCGTCAGCATCGGTGCCGTTATGCCGTTCCTGGCCGTACTCACCAATCCCGAGCGACTGTACGGACATCCCCTTTTGCAACCAGTCATCCAGATGTTGGGGATCACCGAGCCTCGGCAGTTGCTTATGCTGCTCACCATCGCCTTTTCGGTTGCGGCCCTGTTCTCGGGTGCGATGCGGCTTGGATTGTTGTGGGCGCAGACGCGCCTGAGTCATGCAGTGGGTGCAGACCTGAGCATCAGTATTTACCGCCGTACACTCTATCAACCCTATACCGTTCATGTGGCGCGCAACAGTGGCGAGGTGATCGCCGGGGTTGCGCAGAAGGCGAACGAGGTCGTTCATATGACGATCCTGCCTGTTCTGATCATCATCAGCTCTGCATTCATGCTGGTCGCGATCCTGGCAGTGTTGTTCGCCATTCAGCCCGTCATCGCCATCTCGGCCTTTGCAGGTTTCGGCGCAATCTATCTGGCCATCATCGGATTCACAAAAAGACGGCTGATGACCAACAGCCAATGTGCCTCGCGTGAACAGGGTCAGGTGATGAAAGCGTTGCAGGAAGGGTTGGGCGGTATCCGCGATGTCCTGATCGATGGTGCCCAGGAGACCTACTGCAAGATATTCCGGGAGGCTGATCTGCCGCTACGGCGCGCCCGAGCGAATATCCAGATTATTGCCGGCAGTCCGCGATTCGGCATCGAGGCGCTGGGGATGGTGTTGATCGCGATGCTGGCCTACTCGCTCGCCGGGAGTACGTCGGGATTCGCCAGTGCCGTCCCCGTTTTGGGTGCGCTGGCGCTGGGCGCGCAACGACTCTTGCCGACCTTGCAGCAATCGTATGCCAATTGGACCCTTACCCGTGGCGGACAAGCGTCGCTACACGACGCGCTTGAACTACTCGATCAACCGATGCCGGCGCATGCCGCCGAATCATCGCCGCAGCCGATCCCTTTCCAGTGCGCCATCGTGATGGACAGGCTGTCTTTCCGCTATTCAGCGCAGACTCCTTGGGTATTGCAAGATGTGGACCTTTCGATCCCCAAGGGCAGCAGGATAGGTTTCATCGGCACCACAGGCAGCGGTAAAAGTACGCTGCTAGATATCATCATGGGCCTGTTGCAACCCACCGAAGGCAGCATCAGGATCGATGGACAGGCGATCACGCCAGCCAACAATCGCTCCTGGCAAGTGCATGTCGCCCATGTGCCGCAGGCGATCTTCCTTGCGGATACCTCAATCGCAGAGAACATCGCCTTAGGCACCCCAGCGGAGAAGATAGATCTCGCCCGCGTGCGCGAAGCGGCCCGGAAAGCCCAGATCGCCGAGACCATCGAAGCCATGGTGCAACGATACGACACCCGCGTCGGAGAGCGCGGCGTACGCCTTTCGGGTGGCCAGCGGCAACGCATCGGTATAGCGCGCGCCCTTTATAAGCAGGCCGATGTCATCGTATTCGATGAAGCGACCAGCGCGCTGGATATGGAAACAGAGGGGGCAGTGATGGACGCGATCGACAACATCTCGGATGAGATCACCGTGCTGATCGTCGCGCATCGGCTTTCTACGCTTAAGGGGTGTGATCGGGTCGTGGAACTGGAAAACGGTTCGATCACTCGCTCTGGTACGTATGTGGAGATCGTTCAGGGATAAGGGTGACCCTGCACTTGACGCGGTATCTAGTCGATATCTAAAAGGTGCAGCATCAGAATCGCCGAAAGTCGTTGTGCATGTAAAGAATCAGATTCGAATACAGAGTAGATAGATATGTTCAAATTCAAGAGAGTTGAGTGGGCGCTCAGAAAGAGTCGTCTGCCAGTGGCAAAAGATGGCCTGGTACTGGATGTGGGTAGCGGCGGCACGCCGTACCCGCGTTCGGATGTGTTGTTGGACAGGCTGACAGGTGCGGAACATCGTTGCGGTGATTCGATGATGATAGACAGGCCCGCAGTGTTCGGAGATGCACAGAAGATGCCGTTCAAGGACAAGGCGTTCGATTTTGTCGTGGCCTCTCATATCCTCGAGCATATGGCGCATCCCGAGAAATTCCTCAAGGAGTTGCAGCGTGTGGGCAAGGCTGGGTACATAGAGACACCAAACGCCATCTTTGAACGTTTCATTCCTTACGACATTCACTGCCTAGAAGTGATGTCTGTCGATGGTGTGCTGCAAATTCACAAGAAAGCGCGGCCGATCGAAGATCCTTTCTTGGGCGGCCTGAGTTTCTTGGAGCGTGACGCAAAGTGGAAGGGGCTGTTTTTTGAGAGGCTCGACATGTTCCATGTCCGGCTATTCTGGGATAACGAGATCAAGTACAAGATACAGAACCCTGAAGTCTCCTGCGAATGGATCGAAAGTATCAACGAAGAGAGTTCGGTGGGAGAGGCGAAAAATAGCTATCTGGCAAAAGAGGGCGGCTGGCGCAAGGTCGGGCTAAGTATCCTGAACCGCTGGTATGCATTCGGGCGCGCGAAGAGACTTAAGAATTTCGACTTAAGAAGTATCTTGTGTTGTCCAGAGTGTCACGGCGATCTGATTGAGCAGGAAAGACAATTGGAGTGTTCTAGTTGCAATAGTAACTATTCGTGTGATCCTTGGCCGGATTTCACAATGAGGTAATTTCGTGCCTTATATTGGGTGTGTCGCTAGTAGTACTATAACAAGTTGAGGTATCAATAGATGAAGTTGTTCTATCTTGGTTCGAATATCCATCAGGAGGCGCTCGATATTATTGAGGCGGCTTCGAATACGATGGTTGTTTACGAAGACATCGATGTCGGATCGGTTGGTTCATCCATAAAAAAACTTTCAACAACAGATAGGGCGACCAGCATTAGCAAGAAACATATCATACGCGCGGTGAACGCCGGGGTAACTTCAGGCATTGAAGATCGTGAGCATATCTTTTCTGCTGTGCTGAACGATTTCAGGCTATTTCTACTTAAATCGCGATTTATGCGTATAGATGTTGATGGAGCCTTTTACAGCTTTGCATATTTCTCAGATGTCGTCGAATACGCATTGAATTTCGCCGAGAAATACAAGCCCGATCTGGTTTACTGCTCATATACACCACACACTGTCGAGGCTTGGATATTCATGCGTACTCTGGAAGAGGTTGGTATACGTATCCTGCGGTTAATAGCATCACCGCTTCCTTGGATTTCGCTGCCAGTTACAGGCTTATCCGAGGGGCGAATTGAGTCATTGAGTTCAGGGCGCATGGGTGCTGAAAGTGAAAAAAAAATAGATAAATACTTCGACTTGCTTGGTGGTACGTATGAAAAGGCGTTGCCATACTACGAAAGGGGCATGCGGTTATTCTCGCTCCAGAAGATTCGGGTCATGATTTCTTCGTTGAATCCAAAAAATATCGCCAAATCGATCGAGAAATATCTGGTATTTAGAGAGTACTGCAAAGCTGCAAGGCCGTTCGATACAGAGGCACCTTTTGCCACATATTTCCTGCATTATCAGCCTGAGATGAATACGATCCCAGAGGCCGGCCTGTATTGCGACCAGTATCAGGCGATTGTGAAGATCGCGCTGGCACTGCCTGAAGGCGTAAAGTTGATCATCAAGGAGCACCCAAGCACTTTCACTAAACGCTGTGACAGACGTTGGCGACCTCGCGGTTTCTATGACCGTATCGCACGCATTCCGAATACGCAGATATGTCCACCTGGAGCGGATGCTTTTCATCATATTGACAGAGCTGAATTTGTAGCTTCTATTGCCGGGGTTTGCCTGACAGAAGCATTGGCAAGAGGCGTGACCGCTATCACTTTTTATCCATACAGATTCCAGCACTTCTTAGAAGGACTGGTTATAGATGCAAGCAGTCTATCTCAGAGTGGGTTAAGGCGGTTGCTTGCAAATAGATATAACCAAAGAATCAAATTTACCGAGGCTGAGGTGAAGGCGAACCTGATGAATGTTGCAAATAATGGTTACGACGGAAGCACAGAAGAGACATTTATTCCAAAAGCCGTTTCAGAAGCTGCGGGCAATAGTCGGAGAGCAAACTGTTTTGCCATTCAAGATGTCATCGATGGAACCTTGTCATGAATGAACAACAATCAAAGCCACAACCTTATCTTCTCAATCTGGCGTGTGGGGCCAAGGTCTCCGCTGTAGGAAACTGGGCGAACGTCGACTATTCCTCTCCAATGGAAAACGTCATCGAGATGAATATCCTCGATGGCCTTACCTTTTCTGATGGGAGTTTTGATGCGGTGTATACGGCGCAGTTCGTTGAGCACCTAACGCTGCAGGAGACTGCCGTTGTATTAAGAGAGACTTACCGTGTACTTAAACCGGGCGGCGTGTTACGGATAGTCACGCCGAACATGGAGGAGTTGGCGCGTACCTACCTCCAGCATCTGGACAAGTTAAAGAGCAATGATGATGCAGATGAAGTGAACAAATACAATTGGATCCGGATAGAGATATTCGACCAGATTGTCAGGGACCATTCGGGCGGTGAGATGAAAGATTTCGTAATGCGTTGTGATGAGAGTATGAAAACCTACCTCTTGGAGCGCATCGGTTACACATTCTCTTCCTTTTCGGCATCAAAGCAGTTTGAGCACAATTCTTCCTCCATGAGCGGCTTATTGAGGGTGTTGAAAAAAGTCCCAAAGAAACTTGTGCGGATGATTTCAGACCGGACCGAGTCCAGAACAAAAAGGATAGGCCGTTTCAGACAGTCCGGCGAAGTGCATCGTTACATGCATGATGTCTATAGCCTTAGCCGTTTGTTGAAGGGGGAGGGTTTTTCGTCGATAACGCGGGTCGACCCTTACATTTCTGCTATTTCCGATTGGGGGATGTATGAGCTGGATGTGATCAAAGGTCAGCCGGATGCCCCGCTCGCGCTGTATGTAGAAGCCAAGAAGCCGTAGGTCGCGCGATTTAAATATATTCTCTTTTTTCGACTGTGCATACGCAAGCAGAGGTGCACTTTGTACGGGTACACTGATTTTGAGCATCATTCATTTTTCAACTGAGCTGTCTGGTGGTGCTGGCGCATTCGCGAAGTCAGTCCATTTGGCCATGCGGCGTCTTGGCATTACTTCGTTTATTGTTACTCGAGAATCTAATAGCTTGTCGAACTCAATAGTTATTAAGTCAGTGACGAAATTGGAGCAATCACTGCGTGCGAGAAAATTAGGGCTGTTGCACAGTCTGGGCTTGATTGAAAATAAATATGCGCTTTTTGGTATAGAGAATGCCAAGATTGATTGCTCCGATATTCTAAAGTCTTTAGGCAACAGGAGGCCTACCGCCTTGGTTTTTTATTGGATATCATATTTCATTAATTTCAAATGCATCGCTGATTTGCGTCGCGCATACCCGGGGATACCGATTCTGTTTGTTTGTCTGGATGAAGGTTTTTTGGGCGGAGGATGTCATTATTCATGGGGCTGCCATGGTTACGAGGAAGCATGCGCTAGTTGTCCCTCCACATCTTTGCATCTGCGGCAAAGAAAGATTCGCATTGAAATGCGAGAGCGAATCAATGAGATTCGTAGTATTAATCCAATTGTACTTTATCCGACTACTGCAATGGCGAGTATGGGGAAAAATTCTGCAATATTGAATCAATTCCAATCAAAATTGATTCCTTTGGGTGCTGTATCAAAACAAGAACAAGATCAATGTCTGGCGCATGTAGTGGATGAAAGTGAAGAGGGTAGCGCAATCAAACAGAAGTTAACACTATTGATTAGATCCAGCAGCGAATATCGCAAAGGGTGCGACTTATTCGTTGATGCTATTAAGTTTCTGGCTGTAGGTATTCCAAATCTCAGATCTCAATTGAGAGTTATTTCTATCGGCGATGCCACATTGGAAAATTCAGAAATCGGCAACTACGTGGACCATGAATTTATGGGCATCGTGCAGCGAAGTCAGCTGATCGAGATTTACCGAAAGATTGATGCACTAGTGGTAACTTCGCGCGAGGATGCTGGACCATTGATGATCAATGAATGTGTAGCTCTTGGTAAATTTGTAATTTCTACACCAGTTGGTGTTGCAAATGATTTGCTTGCTGATGCGCGCCATGGAATTGTCGTTAGTGATTTCACGAGCGAAGCGATTTGCGCTGCCCTAAAATCATATTATTCTCAGTCTCAGGAGGCTGTGGCCACAGCCGAGCCTGAAAGGAGTCGATTGACATTTGAGGGGTACGTGGGGGCGATGTTGGAGGTAATCGAGAAGTCGCAGATGATCGCTGAGGAAAGTTAGGTTTGCATGGGCAATGCGAATGGCGCGGTTAGGTATCAACTAGGGGAAGTTCAGAGATGAACGCTTGGCATGTAGTGGTTCCGAAGCTAGGGTCGTAATAGAAAGCCGGAGTCGCCATTGCAATGAAATCCGCCCACATTCGAGTTTTGCGGTACCTGACGCAATGCGCGTTCAGGCAATTAAATGACGAGCCGCTGAAATCGTAGTCATTCTTCAAGAATGAGCAATCCAAAACTAAGCGGGTCACAAGTGAGAGGAAAATAAGTGAATGATGAAAAAGATAAATTTTTACTAACAAGCGATGCGCTCCGGCTAGAGGCGCGAAAAATATCTTGGGATAGTGAGTTGCTAGGCTATCCAGTTGCGGAAATAATTTCGCTTGAGTTGACGGGGGGGGCAGAATCTCAGTGTGAATTCGAACGTTTTAATAGTTGGGTTAAAACTGGGAATTACGGAATGATTTCATGCCGATTACCCCATCAAAAACTGTTTGAATCGGAATTGTTAGAGCAGAATAATTTTCGTTTCATTGAAATGGTGCTTCACCCAACCTTCAGAAACTTACAGGATTTGCATATTGATAATCAAAATTTGTTGGTTAGTTCAACTGAATCAGAAGATATTAAATTAATTGGAAAAATTGCTGAAAATGCTTTTGGTTATGAGCGATTTCATATTGATCCATATTTGTCCTCTGATTTTGGAAATTCAAGATATAGACGATGGATTGAAAATATTCATAGTAGTGCTAAACAACAATTATTAAAAATAACATTGAATGAGAAAATAATTGGATTTTTTTTAGTAGAATATATAAAGGACATGGTTTATTGGCATCTCACAGCAATATCTCCAGAATTTCAAGGACGTGGACTTGGTTGGCGAGTCTGGACCGCAATGATGGCCCGACATCAAGGAGATGGTTTCAATCAGATTCTCACAACAATTTCTGCTCGTAACATACCAGTATTGAATCTGTATTCAAAACTCAATTACCGATTTACTCCACCAGAAATGACCTTTCATTGGAAAAAGATAGAATTGATGGCTAAATGACACAAATGAAATGTACGCAATATGAGTCAATATAGCAGTGTTGGTATCAAGGTTATGGATAAGGCAATGAAAAGAAAAATGAGTCTTTATGCCGGACTTTTGGCACTCTCCATAATTTTTATTCAAACCGGGATTAGCTATTATTTTTCTTATCAAATATTAGCATTAGCACTTGTCGGATTAATTATATTTACATCTAGGCCAATCTTTGTGAATATAAAGAATCAACTCATCGTTCTAATTCTTTTATTTCTATTCATAATTACAACGGCACTGATTTCACCAGTGGTGGTTAGTAGAAATTCTTCAAACATCATAGGAACAGTTTCTGGAATATTGACATTTGCCTCAATAATAATGAATTTGCAGCATTTTATATTTTTGCGAGTTGAGCGAGTGTTATGGGTATTAAAATATTCAACAGCATTAGTCGTAATAATTCTGTCAGCACTTCTGGTGCTAACTGATATGAATATTATTCCAGGACTTAATCGACAATCTCTTTTGCTGCAAAATGCTTCACTAGTTACAAATTTTGCATCTGACGAAATGCTGAATAACGAACTTGCATTCAGAGGGATAGAAGAGTCCAGTCCAAGGGTGGATCTTTTTTATGGAGAGCCAAGCTTTTTAGCAATTGTATTTTTTACGTGCGGGCTAAGTTATATTTTAGTTCTAAGACTTATCCAAGTCAAAATACTAATTGACCAGGGTTATCCAATAAGCTCGTCACTTTTTCTAATGACCAAATTTCAAAAAACGGTGCTTTCACTCGCAATATTTTCCCTTGTGTATTTACTTTCTTTGAGTTCATTAATATATTCTTTTATATTAATTTATGCAATTATCAAAGATAAATCAAGCATCAAAAAAATTAGCTTGCAAAGCATTTTATTTTTCTTAATATTTTCATATTTATTCATTAATTATGGTTTAGATTACTTGGTGCTCCGTTCATTCACAATAGATGAAAGTTTAAGTTTTTTCCAGAGATTTGGCTCTGTTTTTAAATTCGGCCTAAAAGAATATTTGTTTGGTTTGCATGACTTACGTATGTTGCCAGATGAAGGACTTCACAATGGCATGATTTATATTATCGCAATTTCAGGTGGTGCAGGTATATTTTATGTTTACTCCATTCTTCAAACTAGCATCCGTCTTACCAGATATCTGGAATTATCCTCAGTGGTGGTCTTATCCATACTAGCTTTGATTATGCAGAACGGAGCTGTATTCAGCCCGAACAAGGTAGTGTTATTTGCATTAATACTCCTGCCACTATCATGTTCACGATCAATTATAAAAAATGTCACAATAAGATGAGTGATTCAAAGAATATAGGTTCATTTCGTTGTAATGTTTTATCTATTGAGCTGGAGCCAACGCACTATAAGACCGATCTGTGGAATGCAGCGTATGCATCCGGAATGTTTGATGTCTTTGCGATCTATACCCAGGCAAAGAACTGGTCACCTGATGGTGGCCACAACTATTTACGTTTCCCTAAACCTATATATGATAATCTAGTTCTGTCTGGACGCGGTGTGACGGGAATGTTGTGTTCAGCATTTCAGGTGGTTAAAAGCATTTTTGCCAGAAAACCGGATGTAGTGCTGATATGCGGTTATTCACATATACCAACCATGTTTGCAATTTTGGCATCGTATTTTTTAAGACGTCCATTCATGCTATTTGTTGATGAATTTAATATCAAGCCTCCGTCGGGGAGACTTTCTGCGTTCAAGCTGTTCGTTCGAGAATCACTGCGGAGTTTTTGCTTCAATTATGCCATCGCAGTCCTGGTATGTGGTCGAAGAGGAATTGATTCGGCTTTGGCCGCAGGATGTCCGCAAGTGAAAATTTCTGATTTTCCATATGTGGTGGATGTTGAAAGGATATTGACTGACATACCCGAAGGTATTCCACCTCGGTGCGAAGCAGACAAGGCGAGAGGCACCCGGATATTATTTTTTAGCGGACGTATGATTGAAAGGAAGGGGCTTCCATCTTTGTTGTATGCACTTTCAATTGTTAAGACGGATATCAACTGGGTGCTATGGATAGAAGGTGCGGGCCCTGAGCTTGACGAATACATCGCACTTTCTCAACGGTATGGATTGGAAGATCGATGTCGTTTCTTGGGGTTTTGCCAATACGACCTTCATAGTTGGCTGATTAGGTCGGCCGATATCATTCTCGTTCCATCTCTAGAAGATAACTGGGGGATCGTGGTTGATGAGGGGTTGCAGCTAGGTAAGACTGTGATATCGAGCGATGCGACTGGGTCTGGCTACGACAGGATTACAGACAAGGTGAATGGTTATCTATTTCAGGCAGGTGATTCCGCATCATTGGCCTCATTGCTTGAGTGCCTGATAAAGGATGTTAACTCTTCCATAGAAATGGAGGCCAGATTTAGTCCAAGGAACATAAGGCCCGAAGACAACCTTAGAACCCTGTTAAATATTTTTAGTAACTATAGAACATGATTCGACAAAAGAAATTTCTCTGGTTAGGTGGCGTATTTGATGAGAAAACCATCAACAGTTTTCCATCGATGAGTCCTGCCTCGAATTTCTGGCAACGAGGATTTATCGAGGCTCTTAAGATGCAAGGTCATAACATACATGTCATCGGGCATCCGGTAGAGCGGGTATATCCATTCGGAAGGTTGGATGTACGTGCTTCACAGGCATCCTTCCCGGATACTTTCACAGGAAATGCAGTGGGATATGTGAACGCACCGTTTCTGAGAGAGGCTGTTCAATATGTGAATTACCGCAGAGCAACACGTTATCACATTAAAAGGAAGGGTTTGCCCGATTATGTTGTAACCTTTTCATGCTTGAATAAGACCTCCGAATGGACAGCAACGATTAGTGCCGCAAGGAGTTTGCGAGTGCTGTATGGTATTCCTTGGATATGTATAGTTGCCGATGGGGTGGCACCCCTAGGAGCTGATGGTTATGTGTATCTGACGTGGGCGTACTTTGAATCTACAGGCTCACCTTCACCGAAGTTGCATCTGGATGGTGGAATACCAACTATCAATAAGATTGCCGAGGAAAATTCGACCAATCATCCCAAAGCACTGATGTACATGGGAGCGCTTACCCCGCATGGCGGTGTTACACTTCTTGCCCGAGCTCTCCAAAAGCTCCCTGATAGAAGTATCGAGCTATGGGTGTGTGGTAGGGGAGAAAATGAAGAGTTAGAACGCTTGGCTCGGATCGACGAGAGAATCAAGCTAATTGGATTTGTGAGCGAAGAGAAGCTGAATGAGCTGGCAAATTCCGCTTACGCATTCGTAAATCCAAGACCCAGTGACTTTACCCCGAATAAATTAAATTACCCTTCAAAACTGTTGCATTATCTAGCTTATGCAAAGCCTGTAATATCTACATGGACGGAAGGGTTAAGTCCGGAATATCAGGACCTGTTGGTTCAAGTCGTCGATGAGACGGAAGATGGGCTTGCTCTGACGATTCAGATGGTGTTGAATATGACAGACGTTGAACTTCAGTCTATATCAGTAAAAATAGAAAAATTTAATGAGAGTCATGAATGGCCTCATCAAATTGGTCGATTTATCTTTTGGCTGCTTAACGAATTATAAATTTTCTTCCGGTAATGTCCGACCAACTTTGAAGTATGTGCGCCGGTCTAACTATTTTTTCAACTCTGAAATATATCTAATTTACGTGACGACATGACGATACCATTTAACAAACCATATATAACCGGAAAAGAGTTAGAAAACATTGCGGAAGCGCATCGCGTCGGTCAATTGGCCGGCGATGGCGGTTTTACTCGACTGTGTAATACATGGATCGAGCAACGCACAGGTTGCCACAAGGCATTGCTGACACACTCGTGCACGGCGGCGTTGGAGGTGGCGGCTATCCTTGCCGACATCCGGCCTGGAGACGAAGTCATCATGCCTTCCTATACCTTCGTGTCTACTGCCAACGCTTTCGTTCTGCGCGGCGGTGTGCCGGTGTTCGTGGATATCAGGCCGGACACATTGAACATCGATGAAACTCTGATCGAGGCGGCGATCACGCCCAAAACGAAAGCTATTGTGCCGGTTCACTACGCAGGCGTCGCCTGTGAGATGGATGCCATCATGGCAATCGCGGAGCGACATGGCCTGATCGTCATCGAAGATGCCGCACAGGGTGTGATGGCGACCTACAAGGGCAAGGCACTGGGTTCGATAGGGCACCTCGGGTGCTATTCCTTCCATGAGACGAAAAATATCATTTCAGGTGAAGGCGGGGCGCTGCTGATCAATGATCCGCTGCTAGCCGAGCGCGCAGAAGTCATCAGGGAGAAGGGAACTAACCGTAGCAAGTTCTTCAGGGGCCAAGTGGACAAATACACTTGGGTGGATATTGGTTCGTCTTACTTGCCCGGTGAGATCATCGCTGCCTTCCTTTGGGCGCAGATGCAGGCCGCATCCGAGATCACGTCGAGAAGATTGGAAATATGGCACCGCTATCATGCGGCATTCGATCAGTTGGAGCGGCAAGGCCGTGTTCGACGGCCATTCATTCCGCCTGACTGTGAGCAGAATGCGCATATGTATTTCTTGTTGCTGAACGATCTTGAAGATCGGTCGGCATTCATCGGCTTCATGAAGCAACATGGTATCTCGTGCGTATTCCACTACATCCCTTTGCATAGTGCGCCGCAAGGCCGGTTAAGCGGACGGTCTGCGGGCGAATTGCGATGTACACACGAATTGGCTGATAGGCTGGTGCGATTGCCGCTTTGGGTTGGATTGGTGGAAAGTCAGCAGGAGGTCATTGATCATGCCATTGCGTATCTTAAGGATGCAGCAGCTTGCTGAGAGTTCGACTTGGCTGCTGAATCTTTAAATTCGGTAGACTGAAATACATGAAATTCCTTCATATTATTCCATCACTCGATCCCGCCAATGGTGGAACGGTAGAAGGGCTAAAGCAATTGGGTGCAGCGCTGATGAAGATCGGTCACAGAGTGGACGTTGCCACGCTTGATATGCCTGGTGAGCAATGCGTAACAGAACATCCTTTTTCGAATGTTGTAGCTTTGGGGCCTGCGAAACTGAATTATCGGTATTCATCCAAACTGATTCCATGGCTGAAGGGCCACGCTGAAAATTATGACGCAGTGGTCGTGGAGGGGCTGTGGCAGTTTCATAGCTTTGCGACGTGGCGCGCCTTGCGTCAAATGGATGTCCCTTATTTCGTGTTCACGCACGGGATGCTGAGTCCCTGGTTCAAACAGGCGTATCCACTTAAACATCTCAAAAAGTGGCTGTATTGGCCGTGGGCGGAATACCGGGTGTTGCGCCATGCTAAGGCAGTCTTGTTCACTACAGATGAAGAGCGTTTGCTATCGCGTGAATCGTTCTGGCTGTATCGCTGCCGGGAGGCTGTCGTTGGCTATGGTACGGTCCGGTCATCCGGTGACCCGGATGCGCAGCGCGAGAAGTTCTTGGCATCGTATCCTAAGCTGAGAGGCCGCCGCATCTTTCTGTTCCTGAGCCGTATCCATGAGAAAAAAGGGTGCGATCTTCTGGTCGCTGCTTTTGCCAAAGTCGCCGTACGCGATGCGAATCTGCGCCTGGTCATGGCGGGGCCGGACCAAACGGGTTGGCAGGATGCGCTGCTTGCGCTGGCTGAGCGCTTGGGTGTGGCGGACAGGATCGTCTGGACGGGCATGATCTCGGGTGACCTGAAGTGGGGGGCGTACCATGCGGCCGAGGTGTTTGCATTGCCTTCCCATCAGGAGAACTTCGGTGTGGTGGTGGCCGAGGCGCTATCTTGCGGATTGCCAGTGCTTATCTCGAACAAGGTGAATATCTGGCGCGAGGTGGAATCTGAAGGGGCTGGGATCATCGCGGAGGATGACCTTGCAGGCGCGGAGACATTGTTGACGCGCTGGCTAGATATGGACGAGGGAAACAGGTCTGCAATGCGAAAAAAATCCCTCGAATGTTTTGACAGGCACTTTGAAATAGGTCGAACCGCAGAACGGCTGTCGCGACTGGTCACGGAGAGCTCACGGCAGCCATGAAGATACAGGACTTGCAGACATTCCGGCTGCCAGATGGGTTCCGGGGGGCGTCGGCCTTCAAGGTTCAATTTTGGTGGGCTGTGCAGGCGACGCTATTCGGTTTATCGCCGCAATTTATGTATGGATGGCGACGCTACTTGTTGAAACTATTTGGCGCGAAAGTTGGGCAAGGCGTTTTGGTGCGTCCCACGGTCAAGGTGACCTACCCTTGGAAGGTCATGATCGGAGATTTCGCTTGGGTGGGTGACGATGTGGTTTTGTACAGCTTGGGTGAAATTGAGATTCATGCTCACGCAGTGGTATCGCAAAGCAGCTATTTGTGCGCGGCTGATCATGACTACACACAGGCAGAGTTCCCCATCCGCGCCTGCAAAATTATCATCGGCCCACAAGCATGGGTCGCTGCGGATGTGTTCGTAGCACCAGGTGTCACAATTGGTGCGGGAGCGGTCATTGGTGCGCGCAGTTCAGTATTTAAAGATATGCCTGCGGGTATGGTGTGCTTTGGTTATCCGTGTGTAGCGGTGAAAAAGCGAGTGATGGAATGAAGCTAAATAAACTTATTCGCTGCCCACGGCACTGGCTGCTTGGGACCATGGTGGCCTTGATGCTGGCCGAAAACAGCGTGCGCGCCTTGGGCGCGGTTCACTTCCAGCTATATCAGGTCAATGCACAAATTGGCTACATTCCCGCAGCCAACCAATGTGACAGTTATTCTCAATAAAAAGCGACTGGCAGTTTAATGCCCTGCATAGGCGCGACTGCGTTTGCTCCCAATCCGCCGCGAGACGTGCGACTGGTAGACGGTAAATGCCTATGCCACCTGGGGCCGACCCTGCAGACCACGTTACAAGGGCGCCGGGGGCAATCTTGCCTATTTCAGCCAATAGTTGGGCACTGTGCAATGAGCTGGCTTACATTTGACCGAGTTCACATGTGCCAACCGGCGTGAAATCTATTGTGTATATATTGAACTTGAGTGATTTTGGAGCAGAGGCGTCAAGCTGGCATTGTGAGCTGTTAAATATGCATACCCGGCACACAGTGGCGTTGTGGTATTTGTTCAATAAGTGCGCCCATGCGTTTAGGCCGTGTGGTGACATTCCCGCTGCGCTAAAGGTGGCGGACGGTGACTTGGCGGTGGACCTGAGAGCATTTTTGACCCTGTACGGTGCCAAAACGTCGTTTGTTTTATACCCCGACAAGGTAGAGGCAGCTGGCGCAGCGCTGGAGGCCAGATGCTTTCTGACAGGTGAGGTGCTTTTAAAAACTGCCTGTGCCACCCGCATGGTGTATGTGCGGCAAGACAAGCGTTGGAACAGTCACTATTACAAAGAAGGCATTCATCCCGTGACAGATGCTAAGCGGGTGCTACCGGGCACCATCTTTGATACTGTGGTGAAGCATTGAAGATACTGATTTACGGTATCAACTTTTCCCCCGAACTGACAGGCATTGGCAAGTACACGGGCGAGATGGCAGCATGGCTGGCCGCGCGCGGGCATGCGGTGCGCGTGGTGACAGCACCGCCCTATTACCCTGACTGGAAAATTGGCGCTGGGTTTAGGAATGGGTGGAGCACAGAGGTGATGTATGTAAGTGGTGCTGCGGTGAGTGCTTCGGGAGGGGATGGTCGACTGAAGTCGACCCTACAAAACGCCGTGTACCGATGCCCGCTGTGGGTGCCAACGCAGCCGGGGGGAATTAAGCGGCTGGTGCATCTGGCTAGCTTTGCGCTTACCTCGTTACCCGTGCTGTTGCGCCAAGCGTTTTGGCGGCCAGATGTGGTATGGGTGGTAGAGCCTGCGCTGTTTTGTGCGCCGGGCGCGGTAGCCTTGGCCAAAATCTGTGGGGCTAAAGCCTGGCTGCATGTGCAAGACTTTGAGGTAGATGCCGCATTTGACATGGGACTGCTGCGCGGCAAGCGGCTGCGCAGCCTGGTGGCCGGGGCCGAGCGCTGGCTAATGCGGCGGTTTGATGTGGTGAGCACCATATCGCAGCGCATGCACCAGCGGCTGCTGGACAAGGGCGTGGCGCCTGCCAAAGCCGTGCTGGCGGTTAACTGGGTTGATATGGCGGCGTTTGCGCTGCCTTCGCCGGATGGCGTGGCGGCGTACCGGCGGGAATTGGACGTGCCTGACAATGCGGTGGTGGCGTTGTATTCGGGCAATATGGGCGGAAAGCAGGGGCTGGAGGTGTTGGCAGAGGTGGCGCGGTTGTGTTTGGGTGGGGTGGGACGGAGCAAGATCCTATTTGTGTTTTGTGGCAACGGTGCTGGGCGGGCAGACCTGGTGACGCGGTGCCAGGGTTTGGGCAATGTGCGCTTTTTAGACTTGCAGCCTGCAAGCCGCCTGGCAGATTTGTTGGCCACTGCCGACATTCACTTGCTGCCGCAGCGCGCAGACGCGGCAGATTTGGTAATGCCCAGCAAGTTGACTGGCATGTTGGCCAGTGCCAGGCCGGTGGTGGCTACGGCGCATGTGGGCACAGAGCTGGCCATGGTGGTGGGTGGGGTGGGCCATGCCGCTTGCGGGGTGGTGGTGCCGCCGGGTGATGCGCTTGCTTTTGCTACGGCAGTGCAGGCACTGGCGGCTAACCTTACCTGGCGTGAAAGCCTGGGGGCAGCCGGACATTTGTATGCCCAGACGCATTTGGACCGTGATGCCGTACTGGGGCGGTTTGAGGCAGACCTGTTGCAGCTGGTGGCCAAGGTGCCGCCAGTGGCGGGTGTTTAAGACGATAGAATGCATCCACAAGCACAGCAGAAAGCACAGACTGTGAAACCAAATCTGTCACACCTGTCCGCTAGTAGATGTTTTTCTTTTAATGCGATTACCTATCCGCTTGAGTTCTCCACTAATGCGCTACCTGGCCATGGGGCTGGACGTAGCCCTGGTCTGGCTGTGTGCGCTGCTGGCTTACCTGTTTTTGGGTTTTGTCAAGGCAAGCAGCTTTGGTATTTTTGGTTTTTTGCCCCCGTTTTATGGCGGGGTGACCATGGTGGGCATTTTGCTGCTGCTGCTCTTTTCTGGCCGTGTGTACCAGTCTTGGCGCATCACCGGGCTGGGGCACCTGCTGGCCACCATAACGCTGGCCTGGCTGGTCACGGTGATGGCGCTGTTGGCCTGGTTGTTTTTTTCCAAAACCTCTACTGACATATCGCGTGCCTGGTTTTTGCTGTGGGCCGGCAGCGCGCTGGTTGCCATGGGGTTGGCGCGGGTGGTGGTGTATTGGGCTTTGCGCTGGTTACGTAAGCTGGGGTACAGCTTTAAAACAGTGCTGTTGGTGTGTGAAGACGACGCCTGCCAAACCGTAGAACAAGCCCTGGCAGACGCCCCCTGGTCTGGCCTGCTGGTGCGGGGCGTGGTAACCCCGGCCGCTCTGCAGACCGCGTTGGCCGCACCCAATGCCCAGCAGCCCCAAGAGGTGTGGTTGTGCCTGGCCATGGGTGACAAGGCCGGTATAGAAACATCTTTGCATGCGCTACGCCACAGCACGGCCAACATTCGGCTGGTGCCAGACTGGTTTTCTTTAAAGTTGATGAACCACGGCGTGAGCGTGGTGGCGGGCATGCCCATGCTGGACTTGTCAGCGTCGCCCATTACCGGCAGCATGCGGCTGTTTAAGGCGCTAGAGGACAGAATTGGTGCCTTGATTATTTTGACGGTGGTGGCCGTGCCCATGCTGGCCATTGCGGTGGCTGTCAAGCTCACATCAAGGGGGCCGGTGCTTTACAAGCAGGTGCGCCACGGCTGGAACGGTCATCCGATTTTGGTTTACAAGTTTCGCAGCATGGTGGTGCACGACGAGGCCAATTTTCAGGTAACCCAGGCCTGTAAAAACGACGACCGCATTACCCCGCTGGGTGCTTTTTTGCGCCGCACCAGCCTGGACGAGTTGCCGCAGTTCATTAACGTGCTGCAAGGCCGCATGAGCATAGTAGGCCCGCGCCCACACGCGGTGCAGCACAACGAGTATTACAAAGAGCTGGTCCCCGGCTACATGCTGCGCCACAAGGTTAAGCCAGGTGTAACCGGCTGGGCCCAGATCAACGGCTTTAGGGGCGAAACCAACACCCTGGACAAAATGCAGCAGCGTATTGACTACGATTTGTACTACATAGAAAACATGTCCATCTGGTTTGACCTGAAAATCATCTTCAAAACCATGTACAAAGGCTGGACCCACAAGAACGCCTATTAAAGGGGACCCTATAAAGGGGACCCGATAAAGGCGATAAAGGGGACGCTACCCTTTAATTTATTGGTAAAACTGCCCATATGACACCCAGCTTAGCCCGCGCCGTGCTACTGACCCAGTTGCTACTGTTGCTGCTGGGCACCCAAATGCCCGGTGCCCTGCGCGCTGGCATAGAGGCTGGCTTGCACGCGCCCTTTGGCGTGTCGTCTTTGGGGCATTTTGTGCTGTTTACCGGCATGGCCTGGCTGGCCAGCGCCCGCCCCTTGTCTTGGCCCTGGCCGCGTGTGCTGCTGGCCGCGCTGGCACTGGCCTGTGCCACCGAAGCCCTGCAGTTTGTAGCCATAGACCGCCACCCGCAATGGATGGACGTTGGTATTGACCTGGCTGGCACCGTGGCCGGGCTGCTTTTGGTTGCGGGGGGACATTCGCGGCGGGGGCGCCGCTCCAACAGGGTTTAATTCAGCATCTATTAGGAGAAACTGCAATGGGTTTATTGAATATTTTCAAAAAAGATGCCGACACGCTGTACATCAGCCTCGACGAGCAGCCGCAGCCCCGCAATGCGGCCATGTTCAGCATCGTCCACGGCAGCCGGGTTATGGCCACGTCACAAATTCAAATGGACGCCACCGGCCTAGACACCGCCTGCCGCGTTATAGACTTTCACCGCGCGGCTTTGCAGGCGTGCGGCTACAAGGCGGTGATGTTCAGAAACTTGAATGATTTTGCGCAGGAGAGGATTAGGGCTGCGTTGAAATAGCCGAGTCAGTTTATCGGTTTGAATACAAGGGGGCGCTACCATTTTTCGCCCGCAACGCACGAACTCAAGCCGTGACGGGCATCTGCTGCACTGCCAGACGCAGTCCCATTGCCGCCAAAATGGCGGTCAGGCTGCGTAACTCTGGGTTGCCGCTGGCGATAAAGGGGACGCTACCCTTTTCAAGAGATCATGAGCAGTGCCTTCATCTTGGCACGCACATGGAGCATGACCTCCGACGGGACGGTCGCTTTCTTCTTGGCGCGGCGAATCTTCCAGTCAAGAGACTTGACTTGATCTGACAACACTGCGCAATCAACGCCATCGACCTGTGCTACGACCTCAAAGGGATGACCTTTGATCTTGGTGGTCATCGGGCAGCAGACCATCAAACCGGTTTTGCCGTTGTAGCTGGCCGGGCTAATGACCAATGCTGGACGATGCCCGGCTTGCTCGTGTCCCGCCTGGGGGTCGAACTCAAGCCAGACCACATCGCCAGCATCCGGAACAAACGGACGCGAAACCATTAAAACTCCTCTTGACCCACGGGCTTGCCAAAGCTGAACTCTGCATGCGCGTTGCTGGCCGTGATGCCTCGAACCAGGGCATCTAGGTCGTACGCCACTTTTTCAGAGGGCTCGATCAGAATTCGACCGTGTGAAACGATCAGATTCACCTTTTGTTCAAGCTGATACCCAGCTTCTTTCAACGCCGCCGTGGGCAAGCGCAACGCCGGACTGTTGCCCCATTTACGTATGACTGCTTCCATTGAAAACCTCCATTTTTAGCGTGTCTACATTGTAGATACATTTGGTGGCTGAATCGGCGAACGCTTGATGCGTTGAAAAGGAAAGGCGGAAAAGAAGCGGAAAAGGGGACGCTCGGGGAAAAGGGGACGCTTCCCTTTTATTTTCCACGCAAGAAAAAGGGTAGCGTCCCCTTTATTCCCCCTCACAAGCGGGTCAGTAGTTGGCATCAGGCCGGGTGAAGGTGGTGTTCACCACACGCGACTATGTGCTGGAGCAGGCTGCAGCACGGTTGGATCAGTCACACGCTGGACTTGGTGCCCTGGCACAGGCCCGCGTCGGACTGCGTGGTTTTAATTATCGAGTACGGGGCGAGATTCTTTACAACCAAATGCAGGGTTGCGATTTATCTGATGCGCAGCGGGCCCAATGGCTTCGGGAAGATTTGCATGGCGATATATTGCGCCACCGCCATTTCAATCCGCGAATGAGCCAGCAACTGTTGGATACCATGGCGCGCCAGTGGCCGACCAACCGGGCGATGTGGCGGTCATTGATAGGCTGTTTGAGGGGTGGGCCGCGTGAGGACGCGCTTTCATTGTTTGACTGACGTGGGGTGCGGGCGGATCGCTATGTTTTGTTCCGAATGCCGGATCTTTTGGCGCGACTGGCTCTGGCTGGTTGGTGCCCAAAGCCGTCAACCAACCCCACCCCGGTGAATGGCAGCAGTGAAGGGGTAAGCTGCCACTGAATTTTCAACCCTGCTGTCAAGCCGCCTTCAAGTGCATATCGATATGCATTGACGAATATGGACAGACCAGACCAC
>Ga0208863_1000507_pt1 | contig 36829 bp, 25 predicted proteins | sample RifOxyD3_FD_184040 | JGI IMG/M metagenome (GOLD analysis project Ga0208863, IMG submission 184040) | Soil microbial communities from Rifle, Colorado - Rifle Oxygen_injection D3 (SPAdes) | ecosystem: Environmental > Terrestrial > Deep subsurface > Rock core/Sediment | place: Rifle, Colorado...
GTTTTCCCTGAAGTAGTCAATGTTGGTAAAGAAGAACTTGGTAAAAATGGAGAAGGTGCTTGGAGTATTCAATATGATAAATTGGGTGCGCTTGCACTTCAAGGTGTCAAAGAATTGAAACAGCGTCTAGATGTTTATAATGCTTTACTTTTGACTGGTGGATTGGACGAATTTGTGGGACAAATGAATAATAGTAATATGCTTACTTTCTCACAAAATGTTACTTTCAATAATCATGTAACCTTTGGAATTGACAATGTTGGTTCTGCTATTATCTTGGCTGGTGAAAATGCCGTGCGGGTAGCATTTGCACAAGAATTCACTACCTCACCAATTGTTAATTTGACTTTGGCTAGCGACGTCACTCTTGATACTTACTTTGTGGAAAGTGTCGATACTACCGGATTTACTATTCGTATTAGACCTGTACAAGGTCAGGATGTAATGATTAATTGGCACGCTTTTGGACAAGTTTTGTCTGGTAATCAGGAAGAAAATAATGGTTCTAGTACAACGGATGGAAGTGGTGTTGACAATTTGACGGATTTGGCTAATAGTTATTTGGAAGATAATGGTTTGACCTTGGAGGATACTTTGACAAGTACTACTGATAATAATGTGAGTACTTCGACAGGAGAAGTGATAAGTATAGAAAATGTTGTTGAAACGCCTACTGGTTCTTCCACTCAAACTAGCAATCCTGAAGAAAATAACACACAAACTACAACATCAACTAATAATTAAAAAATAATTTATTAATAAATAAAATTATGGAAGAAGAAAAACAAATGCCTGTCTTAACAAATAATCTTGAAAGAGAGTTTCAAAGAAAAAATAAAAATAGAAAAATGACCATTTTTATCATTTTTGTATTATTAGTTTTGGGACTTATCTATTTTTTATTTAGTTACTTAAAGACACAAAGAGAATTGAAAATATTGAAAGATCCAGCTGCTCAAGAAGAATTGGCCAGAGTCGAAAATGATAAGCTTATTAAACAAGTATCTAAGTTGATAGATTTGCCGTTAGATCAGGAACCTGTCGTAGGTACCGTGCAAGATGCTGCTGCTTTGGCAGAACAACAGAAATTTTTTGTTAATGCTAAAAATGGTGATAGAGTTTTGATTTATCAAGATAAGGCTATCATTTATAGACCAAGTGATAATAAGTTAATAAATGTTGGTCCTGTATATGTGGATTCTACAACTACTGATGATAATATTAATAATTAGTTTAAATTTGTATAAATATCTATGGAGATACCAAACGATGTAAACGCTTTGAACAGACGAGTTGAAGCGGTAAGAGTAAATTCAAAAGACAAAAAAGGAAGTGGACTTTTGGTTTTTTTACTAACAATTATGGTTTTTGTGGGTCTTTTTGGCTCTATTTACTTTTATTATAAATATAATCAAGTAAAAAATAATCCTGAAGTTGTTTCTCAAAAGGAGGTAAACGATGTTGTCAAATCTGTGAGTAAATTGATGATACTGCCTAGTGAAGAAGTACCTAGTGTGGCTACTGTTTTAGATAAAGAAAAGTTGTCTAATCAGCCATTCTTTTCCAATGTAGAAAATGGAGACAAATTATTGATCTTTCCAAAAGCTATGCAGGCTATTATCTATAGACCAGGTAGTAATAAAATTATCAAAGTAGGGCCAATATTTATTGATAGTGCTCAAGAAGGAATTGATACTGATGGAACTTCAGAAGAGACTAGTTTAAATGTTGATACTCCAAAGGATACTTTGAAAATTGCTTATTATAATGGGACATCAATCCCAAACTTATCTGCACAGACAGAGAGCGTTGTACAATTGAATCATGCTAATTATAGTACTGAACTTGTGACCAATGCTAGCAAACAAGATTACAAAAAAAATTTAGTAATTGATTTATCTGGTACACATTCTACTGAGGCTAGCAATTTGGCAAAGCTTCTTAATGCTGAAGTGGTAGTCTTGCCAGAAGCTGAAGTCAGACCAGAAGCCGATATTTTAATAATTTCCGGACAGTAGAAATTTTATAATTATGAAAAGACACTTAACAATTTTCCTTCTTCTTTTGTTATTTGTCTTTTTTTTGCCTATAAAAATTTTGGCCGGAACAATCACCAGTCCGCATTATTATGCTTGGAGTAATAATGTTGGCTGGATAAATTTCAAAGATACTATCGTTAGCGATAGCACTGTGACTGGTTATGCTTGGTCAAGTAACAATGGCTGGATAAAAATGAATCCAAGTAATGGGGGAGTCATAAATGATGGTCAAGGAAATCTTTCTGGATATGCTTGGGGAGAGGGCTTTGGTTGGATGAATTTTTCGGGTGTAAGCATTACTAGTGGTGTTTTTAGTGGTACTGCTACGGGAGATAATATAGGAACTTTGACTTTTGATTGTGCTAATTGTGATGTACAGACAGATTGGCGACCTGCACCTCCTCAAGGAGGTGGTGGAGGCGGAGATACGACACCTCCTCCTGATGAAGATCCTCCACCAGAAGAGGAAATACAAAATCAACCAAGTGGATCTGTACAAATAAATAATGGGGCACAATACAGTAACAGTCCCATAGTTAATTTGCAATTTGTAACTGACTATGTTGACAGTTATTCTATTTCAAACAATAATGATTTTTCTTCGGCATCTTATTTAAGTATTGTTAGTTCTACTAATTTTAGTTTGTCAACAGGTGATGGTAGTAAAACTGTTTATGTTAGTTTCAAGAATCAATATGGTACTTACGTAGCTTCTGACTCAATAATTTTAGATACAATAGCGCCAAATCCTCCGAACATTGCGCAAATAGATAATGGAGTGGTAAACGGTGTTGCTGTTAGACCACCATCAATCTCAGGCACTTCTGAAGCCAATACTCAAATTATAATTAGCAAAGTAAAAGAAGGCGCCCAAGCAGCGGGGTTCTTTTCTTTGGCTGATGCTACTACATATTATACGACAGCCAACAGTCAAGGCAATTGGTCTTTCACTTTTGCTACTTTATTTGAATCTGGGAATTATGCTATCTCAGTAAAAGCACAAGATTCTGCTGGTAATATCAGTCTAGTATCTGCCACTAAATATGTGCTTATACCAGAAACTACAGAAATTCCGCCAGAGGAAATACCACCAGAAGAAAATCCTCCTGAAGAGACACCTCCACCAGAAGAAAATCTACCTGGAGAAGAAAATGGACAAAATACCACAGAAACTGATAATAATGGTGGAACTACTACTGACACTACTGAAAGTGGAGAAACAATTGTTGTTACTTCCAGTACTGAAAATAATTTTTCTACCAGTACTGTCACTTCTACTATTCCTCAATTTATAGTAGAGAATGTTACAAAGGTGGTGGAAGAAGTAAAAAACCAGGTAATAGATGTCAGTAAAAATGTCAGTGAGACGGTACAACAAACTAGTAAAAAATTAGCTGAGACTGTGAAAGTTGTGACTGATAAAATTGCTGAAGTCTTAAATAATCCAGAGGTGGATAATGTAAATAAAACGATTGCAACTCCGGTCATTACTACTGTTACTGTTGTCAGTCTAGCTTCTTCTGGTTTTGGTTTTGTGAATATTGTGAATTTGTTTAGAGTATTTTTTGGGCAATTTTTCTTGGTATTTAGACGTAAAAAACAAAAAAAATGGGGTGTACTTTATAACTCTTTCACTAAGAAACCTATTGATTTAGCATCAGTTCGCTTGATTGATTTACAAACCAACAGAATCGTTCGTTCTGTGGTAACTGATACTGATGGTCGCTATGTTTTATCTGCTGAGCCTGGCAATTATAAAATACAAATAACTAAAAATGGTTATAGTGGATTTTCAAAGTATCTAAAAGATTTGACTGAGGATAGTGCTTTTATAAATCTCTATCACGGTGAAAATATACAAGTAACAGATGCCTCTGAAATAAATTATAATATTCCTTTTGATCCAATTGAAAATGATAGAAGTTACTTGCAAATAATTAAAGACAAATCTCACAAAGCGGTTAGAGTATTTTTGAGTACCTTTGGTTTGGCATTTAGTATTATTTCTTTTATTATTACTCCTGTTTGGTGGGTAGGTGCTTTGGTGATATTTCAGTTTTTCTTATACTTTACAGTTCGTCATTTTTCTTATCACAAATTACCTGCTTCTTTTGGTGTTATTACAGCACATGATGAAGAAAAAGCTTTACCAAATGTTGCGGTTAGAGTTTTTGATGCTTCTTTTAATAAATTAGTAGAAACTACTGTTTCTGATCGTAAAGGTAGATATGCTGTTTTACTTGGTCCAAATAAATATTATGTAACCTATGAAAAAGAAAAGTATGAAATAAAAAAGAGTCCTTTGTTGGATTTTTCAAGTAAAAATAATGACAGTCAGGGTGGAATTTTGGTAAGAGACGAAACTTTGGAAGGAAAGATTTTAAATAAGAAAGTATAATATGTAAAATAATATATTACACAATACTTTGGTTATCGTTTATTGAAAAATAAAAACATTGTTATTACAACAATGTTTTTTGATTGACAAAAATATTTTCAAGATGATTACTGTCCCATAGCTCTTAGGATAACATTTATTGTTTTGAGCAGGATAGAAATATCTAAGAAAATATTTCTATTTTTTATATAAAATAAATCATATTGAAACTTTTGTAAAGATGTTTCTAGAGTGTCTGTATAATTTTGTTGAACTTGTGCCCATCCTGTTATACCTGGTTTTATGACATATCTTAAGTTGTAATATGGCATTTGTTTTTGAAGGTCCACACTTATTTCTGGTCTTTCTGGTCTAGGGCCTATTACTGTGATTTCTCCCTTTAAGAGGTTTATTATTTGTGGCAATTCATCTAATCTTGTTTTACGCAATAATTTGCCTATTTTTGTTATCCTTTTGTCATTTTTTTGTGCAAATTCTGCACCATTTATTTCAGCACTACCATCTTTGGCTAGAGAATACATCGTGCGAAACTTGTACATCCAAAATGTAGTACCATTTTTGCCAAATCTTTTTTGTTTGAAAAAGATTTTTCCGTTTGAATCCAATTTTATAGCCAGAGCTATAAAAGGAAATAAAATAAAGAAAAAAATAGAAAAAAATACTATAAATGAAAACTCTATCAATCTGACAAATTTGTTATAGATAGGTTTGTCCAAATCAGACAAATATTGCAAAAACCAACTCTTATAAAAAGCTGATGGTGGTATTCTGCCTGTTACACTTTCATAAAGATTAGAAATGCTAGTAATTTTTATTTGTTTGAATAACAATTGATACAGGTCTTGTGTGAGATTTTCTTCTTTGTGTAAATCATTGTGAGTTACTACTATTTCTATATTATTTTCTTTTACAATCTCTTCTAAATTATAATTATCATAATATATTTTTATTCCTGGTAAATTTACTTTTTCAGCTTGGGTAGCTCTTTTGTTGTCTATAATGGCTTGTACTTTGTAGCCTAAGGTTTTTTGTTTGTCGAGTATTTTTATTATTTCAGCTACTTCTGTATTATAATCCAAAAATAATATATTAGCTTTTAATTTTTGACTACTGATTATTCTGATATATAGTTTACGCCAAGAAAATATCAAAAGGTAGCCTATAACAATGGTCAAAAAGAGAATTGTTTTGGGATTGACATTTTTAGTGTCTATCGCGTACAAAGTGGCTATACTTATCAAAAAAGAAGCCAAAGAGGTCTGGAGTATAGTTATAAAAGATTTTTTGTTACTAATTTTTTTGAAATCATAAAGCCCGTTGATATAATTTGTAATTAGACACAATAAAAAAATAATAGAAAAAATAGATAAATTTCCCAAAAATTTTTCTTGACTAGTGAATTCTAGATTACGTAAAGTTATTGCCAACCATAGAGAAAAAAGAAGGAGCAATAAATCACCAAGTAGAAGTATTAATTGTTTTAATCTGTACCAAAATTTCATATTTGTAAGTATTGCTTATTTTTGCTATACTTGATTCAAGCAAATTACCTAAATAATTTAGCATAATTTAGTATAAAAAACAAGTTATGAGATTTTTCAAGCATTATTTTCTCCTTTTGGCCATTATATTTAGTCCTATGGTTGTTTTGGCCAAAGTTCCAAATGATCCTTATTTTTCTCAATGGTCTTTTGAAGATACTGGTGTTTACAAGGCTTGGGATTATGGTACTGGCTCAAGAGATGTGGTAGTCGCCATAATAGATAATGGTTTTGATACGTTTCATCCTGATTTGATTGATAATGTTTGGAAAAATGAAAATGAAATATCCCAAAATGGTATTGACGATGACAAAAATGGCTATATCGATGATTATTATGGTTGGAATTTTTTGGAAAATAACAATGATCCAAGACCCAATGTTTCCAATTTGACGGAAGATGAAAAAAAAGCTGGAGTATTTAATCATGCTACTATTGTCGCAGGTATTATTGGGGCTAAAGGTAACAATGGTTTAGATGGAGCAGGTATCAATTGGGAAGTTAGACTTATGAATTTGAAAATTTTGGGTAACAATGGTACAGGACAATTTCCTCCTTTGGTAGAAGCTATTTATTATGCGGTTGACAATGGCGCTGATGTGATAAATGTAAGTGTCGTGGGCGAAGGTAGCGAAAAAGAATTACAAGAAGCCGTAGATTATGCTTATAAAAACAATGTTATTGTCGTAGCTGCCGCGGGAAATAATTTGATAAATTTAAATTATTCCAGTCAATATCCTGTATGCTCTGATGAATTTTCAGATAAGGAAAAAGTCTTGGGAGTGAGTGCTATGAATGAAAAACATCATTTAGCGGTATTTTCTAATTCTGGTTCAAAGTGTATTGATATTACAGCACCTGGGGTAGACATAAAATCAACTGTACGTTTTTCACCAACAAATGGTTTGACTGAATCTTATAGTATCACTGAATCTTGGAATGGGACTTCTTTTTCTGCTCCTTTTGTCACTGGTGCTGTGGCCCTCTTAAAAAGTTTAAAACCTAATTTGTCTGCTGATAAGATAATTGAGACACTACTGACTACAGTACATCATACACCAAGTGAAGATGAAGTTACTTATGCTAATTTGTTTGGTTCAGGTTTATTACAAATCGACAAAGCTGTGATGAGACTTTTGAATATCTCTGAAGTTATAAATGACAAGCCTATTGTAGATAACAAAAATTCAAAAATAGATTCTACCATGGTAGGTCTAAAAGTGGCTTTGATTTCGAGTAAATTAGCCAAGACCGAACTTATTGATGAAAATATTATAACAAATGATAGGACATCTTTTTTGGGAGTGGAGGACAGTTTTTATTATCCTGATAGTAGAGGTGCTTATCAAAATGTCACATTATCTACTGGAGAAAATAATAAAAAGGTTGTCAGTTTTTATAATGACAAATTGACTTTGGTTACACGTGTCAATCTGGATTTGGCTGGTGATTATGATTTGGCTATAGGTAATCTGGATGACTATGAAAATTTGGAAAATAGTCAAGAAACAAAAATAGTTTTAGCTCCACGACACCCTAGTAATATTTATCTCTATATTTTTGATTTGTCTGGAAATTTGCTAAAGACTTATCACAAAACTACTAAGCATAATGGTGCCAGTGTTTATATCAATGATGGCAAAGTGGTCTTAGCCTACATGATAGGCAATGATACAAAAGTAGAAACTATGGATTATAGTTTGCTGGTAGAAGAATTGTTTAGCACTTCAAGAATTAGAGCTGGACAAATAATGAGTTTGGATTTGAATCAAGATGGAAAAGATGAATATTTGATATCAGCCACGGCAGATAGACAAGCTTGGTTAAGAATTTTTACAAGTGATGGAAAGGAATATTCTGCAATTCGTGTCTATCCGACTCAATACAAAAAAGGTTTTAATTTTGCAGTTGCTGACTACAATGGTGATGGTAGTTTGGATTTTATTTTTACACCTATGGAGAAAACCAGTCCTTTGAAAGTCATTTCTCTTGATGGACAGTTAATTACTGAGAGATTTCCTTTTAAAAATCAGGACTATGGACGTATTTTTACTCTTTTTACAAAAAATTAATCAAATTTTAATCATATATTAAAAGTATATATGGATAACAAAATGCAAATCTTTGAAAAGAAAAATGTCTTAGTTACCGGTGGTGCTGGTTTCATTGGGTCTAATCTTTGTGAGAGATTACTCAAAGAAGCCAATGTCATTTGTATGGATGATTTGTCTCACTCTGACATTTCCAATGTTCAACATCTTTTACAATATCCGGATTTTGAATTTATAAAATATGACGTCAACGAAAAAATAGATTTGAATGATTTTCCTGAGTTGGACAAATTTCAAGTTCGTTTTCAGGGTATTCAAGAAATATATCACATGGCTTGTCCGACTAGTCAAAAAAACTTTGAAAATTTGAAGATTCATTCTTTGTGGTCCAATTCCAAAGCCATGCTCAATACTTTGGATTTGGCGGTAGAATATAGAGCCAAGTATGTATTTGGATCTAGTTCTGTGGTATATGGTTCTGTGACCGAAAGTCAAAAGATTTTTTCTGAAGATTATGAAGGAATTGTTGACCATTTGTCACCACGAAGTTGTTATAACGAAGGTAAGCGTTTTGCTGAGACTTGTATTGCTACCTATAGACAAGTCTATGGTTTAGATGCCAAGATAGCTCGTATTTTTACTACATATGGACCAAGAATGAGATTGCGTGATGGTCTTTTGGTTCCTGATTTTATTCTCAATGCTCTAGAGGGTAGGGATCTTATTGTTTACGGAGATGGTAGTGCAGAAGAAGCTTTGTGTTATGTTTCAGATATGGTAGATGGCTTAGTGCGTCTTATGTCTACAGGCCCTGAGGTGGATATCGTAAATTTGGGCTTGGATGAACCTTTTAAGATATCTGAAGTGGCTCAAAAAATTATAAGTATGACTAATTCTACTTCCAAGATAGTCTATGAAGAACCTCTTATGTATTTGAGTAAAAAAGGTTTACCAGACTTACGTCGTGCCAAAGATAAATTGGAATGGATTCCTCTTGTTCGTCTAGAAGAAGGTCTGCGCATGACTATTGAATACACACTAGCCAATAAAGAAATTTATAACTTTAAAGCTTAGATTTATGTTTGTCGCTATTGTACCTGCTTACAATGAAGAAAAGCGCATAGGAGAGGTTGTCAGAGACTTAGCATCTTATGTTGATGAAGTTGTCGTTGTTGATGACAAATCAGACGATAATACTATTTTCGAAGCCAAAAACAACGGTGCCACTGTCTTACAACACAAAATAAATTTGGGTCAAGGAGCTGCTCTTGAGACTGGTCATGAATATGCTAGGCGTGTTGGTGCTGATTATGTAATACACTTTGATGGAGATGGACAATTTTCTGTAGAAGATATCAAACCTGCTTTGGCAAAGTTGCAAATAGATAATGTAGATATTATTCTTGGATCTAGATTTTTGGGGAATAATAAAAATAAAACTATACCTTGGACAAAAAGATATATTCTTTCTCCAGTGAGTAGATTTATAGACAGGCTTTTTTCTGGTTTGAAATTGACAGATGCGCATAATGGTTTTAGAATTTTAAATAAAAATGCCTTAGAAAAAATTAAGATTACTCAAAATGGAATGGCTCATGCGAGTGAAATTCCTAATTTGATAAAGAAACATAATCTAAAATATTCAGAAATACCCATAACTGTTTATTATCATGAATATGGACAAGGATTAAGTGGTGGATTTAAGATTGTGAGGGATTTGATTTGGGGAAAATTTTTGAAATGACATTTATATCAGATATAGTTTATAGTTTTAATACTATTGTACCATTGTAGTTTTTCTTTAAAAATTATGGGCAATGCGACAATGGATCAGTGGAACAATGGAACCATTTATGAGATTGTCATTTGAATAAAATTTTTATAAAATAAATAAAGTAATTATCTAATAAACAACTATGCTTTTACTACTTTTCAAAATAGTTTTTGCAATTTTGGCTATGTCAGCTATTGTGACAGTCTGGAATAAAAAGCAAAAAACCTTACTTGGTAACAAAGCAACTTTTTTTTGGATTGCATTTTGGTTAGTGACTACTCTAGTGGTGTTTTGGCCCAATAGTACCCAAATTTTGGCTGAGTACGTAGGTATTGGTCGTGGTGTTGACCTTGTTATTTATTTGTCTATTGTTTGTCTTTTTTATTTAGTTTTTAAAATGAATTTGAAAATTGAAGGTCTGAAAAGAGATTTGACTGAGGTAGTGAGAGATAAGGCAGTGCATGATAAATAGGATACGGAATATAATATCTTGGTTGGTAATTTTTTATATTAAGTTGTTAGAAATAACAGCGTTGTTTACACTTTTAGGAATGTTTAAAATTCACCTAATTTCTAATTCCTAACCTGTCTGCCGACAGGCAGGTTTCTAATAAAAATTCAAATAAATAATATCAAAAATATTGACTTAAATTAGTAATAAATTATTTAATTTAAATATTGGACATTTTATTAGGAATTAGAAATTAGGTGAATTAGGGATTATTAACTTGTTTGTGAGTGTAAACAACGCTAGTGATTCTTATAATTAAGTTTATCTAGTATTGAATTGTTGCATTGTCCTATTGTGGTTTTCAATTTGTCAGTGGGGCAATAATAAAAAATGTTTCGTATCTATATAGTTGTAATTTACTTTTTATGAAAATAGCGCATATAGTTTGCACCTATCCACCTTATTACGGTGGCATGGGAAACACGGCTTTTCAAATGGCTAGTTTTTTGTCGTTACTTGAAAATGATGTACAAGTTTTCACTCCCCAATATGCTGTTGAGCCTGACAAACAAGAACTGGAACAAAATCAAGATTTTGCCAAGAGGCTTCCTGCGCCATTTTATTATGGTAATGCTGCTTATATGCCAAGCATTGCCAAAGAATTGGATAGTTTTGATTTGGTACATTTGCATTATCCTTTTTTTGGTACAGCCAATTTGGTGAGAAAATGGAAATTAAAAAACAAAAACAAACCTTTGGTAGTTACTTATCATATGGATACAAGAGGGGATGGTCTCAAAGGTTTTATTTTCAAAATGTACGCCAAATTTTGGATGCCAAAAATACTCGCTGTAGCCGACAAAATATTGGTTAGCTCTTTTGATTATATTGAACATAGTGACGCTAAGAATTTTTTTCTGGCCAACAAGGAAAAATTTTTAGAAATGCCTTTTGGCGTGGACATAAAAAATTTTTCTCCACGTGCCAAAGATGATAATTTGTTAATAAAAAATAATTTGCGCTCTGATTTGCCAACTCTTTTGTTTGTTGGTGGTATGGATAGTGCTCATTATTTCAAGGGTATTGATGTATTGCTCAAAGCACTATATTTGCTAAAAGAAAACAAAATAGAAGTGCAAACAATTTTGGTGGGTGATGGTGATTTGAAAGAAAAGTATATATTGCAAGCAAAGGGTATGGGTTTAGATGATATTACTTATTTTGTGGGTTTTGCTTCCAATGAAGACTTGCCTAAATATTACAATTTGGCTGATTTGTTAGTATTGCCATCTATCAATACTGCAGAAGCTTTTGGAGTGGTTTTACTAGAAGCCATGGCTAGTGGTGTGCCTGTGATTGCTAGTGATTTGCCAGGTGTTCGTACTGTGGCCAAGGATGGTGGAGAAGTATTCACTCCCAAAAAATACGAGGAATTGGCTAGTCTTATCAAAGATTATTTTTCACAATCGGCTAATATTATAAATTATAAAAAACAAGTTAGGGAAGTAGCTGAAGCTAAATATTCCTGGCAAAATATTGTTGAAAAATTAGACAGACTTTATAAAGAGCTTGTTGTTCCTCATTAGTTTTGCTATACTTACAGTATTAAGTATTAATGTGATTATCTTGGTTTTTTTAATTAACTATTAAACTATTTAACTAAAACATATGGGTAAATTTAAACATGGTCTATTTTTGGGTGGACTACTAGGCGCTGGTCTAGTCTGGCTCAATGCCACCAAAAAAGGCAAGCAAGTCCGCGATGATATCTTGGACAATGCAGCTACAGTCTATTCTGATGTCAAAGATAAAATTTTGGCTTCAGAAGGTTGGGACAAGATGACTAAGAGCAAGTATTACACATTTGTCGAGCAAGCTGTCAACAAATATGCTGTGGAAAATGATTTACTTGACAGTATGCGTGATATGATTGAGCGCGTAGTCAAGGCACAGTGGAAAAATGTCCCAAAGGGGAAAACAACTAAAAAATCTAAAAAATAATACTATGGACAGAGTCTGGCAATGGGGTGTTTTGACAGTTGTTGCTATTTTGTTTACAGCCGGCACAGTCTTTTTTATCGGTCAAAATTCTTTTGATTTGAAGATGAGTGTCTTACAAAGACAAATTTCAGATTTACAAAAAGAAGTCGTAGCCACAAATGTATCTATTACATCGGAAAATAAAATAACAGCCGACAACAAAGTTGAAGTAGAAAACAAAGGAAATGGTGATTGCTTTTCCAAATATGAAATTACCAGAATTATTAATAATGTTGATAGAAGTCTTAGTTTCAATTATCCTTGTGGCTGGAACTTACGTGCTTCTGGAGCCAACTTCATAGTAGTGTCTTCTCCAGATGGAAGCGCTACTTTTACCTGGCCTATCTCAGATATGGGATTGCATGATATGAAATTGCTAGAAGAAGGCAAAGTGATGGTAAATGGGAAAGAATATCCTTTTTCTAAATATCAAGGTGAAAATTCTTGGTTAGAGATTGTAGAAGTGGTCTATGACAAAAATGATTCTGATTTCCGTGGTTTTGTCCTTAGTGGCAAAGATGCCAGATATGAAAAAGAACTGATGCAAATATTGGCTAGTGTAAAATTCTAAATAAAATCTTTTAAAAACAAAAACTCCTAAATTTAGGAGTTTTTTGTTTGTCTATCTGTGGGCGTGCTTGGAATCGAACCGAGGACCTCAACATTATCAGTGTTGCGCTCTAACCATCTGAGCTACACGCCCTTATAAATTGCTAGGCTATTATAGACTATTTTGAATTTTTTTTCAAGTCTTTTATCCAGAGTCTGTTTTTATTGATTCTATACCTTTGTGAACCTGCCCAGATTCCCAGCCCTAGGCTGGTCCGCCTTGGGCGGAGAACTTCTGACCTCTATCCCGATAAATCTTGTGACCGCAAGAGGATTCGAACCTCTGACCTCTACAATGTCAATGTAGCGCTCTAGCCAACTGAGCTATGCAGTCATATAAGTTTTTGGATTTTATCGGGATCAATGTGGTGCTCCCTGCCTGCCGGCAGGCAGGTAACCAACTGAGCTATATGGTCATTATTTTGACGTCAAATACTATATAATATTTTGGAAGAAAAGTCAATGTTTTTGATAACTTTTCATTAATACTGTCGTTATTTTGCCTTTGGAAAGATAAACAGATATCACAGATTACTCCGCATGGCGCGTTGATAATTTTTTATCATTAGATTAATCAAAAATTTTTTATTTCTTTTTTTCACTTAAAAAATTATCTAAGTCTTCAAATGAATTGAATATATTTGATGGTGATAATTCCAAAATAATAGCAATTAGTTGTTCAGTTAATCTGATAAACATTTCCATTTCTTTATAATCAATCTGTTCTGTTTTTTTACCAAAATGAATAAGTCTATTTCTTGTTTTATTTATTTTTTGAATATTTTTTCTAGCTGTATCATTAATGTTTTTTAAAAAATATTCGTTTAAAATGAAAGAAATTTTTTTATCACCGCTCATTTGATCAATTGCTGTATTATCTAGCCATTTACGATTTTTAATTGCGAAGATGTGTTCCCAAATTGTCCAGCAGGAGATAAAAGAAGTTTCAATTATTTGTCTCTGTATAGCTGATTTAAATAAAAATAAAAAATATCCGCCTTCGTATTTATCTTGCCATTTCTTGCTTGAAATAAGATGGAGTACTTTATTTATTGTATTTTCAAATCCAATATTGATTTTGTGATAATTAAAAACGGTGATACCCTTCATTTCTTTTTCAGTTTTTATTTCTCCAGTTTTTGTATCTTTCCACCTTGATTCGTATTGTATTGAACACACTAACTGACCGCCGTATTGGTGTATTCTGTGATCACTTGTTATTGCAATATTTTCACTATCTTCCCAATCTTTTTTAAAAACATTTCTTTTATCAAATATTGTTAGCAAAAATAGAATATCATCAATTTGTGTTAATTTATCATTTTCAAATGGCAAGACGCATTTTTTTTCTTTTTGTGGAATTTCTACTGTTGCCGTTATTTGATGAGAGCCAGTTTGTATTAGAGTATTGAATTCACTACCAGATGAATTTACAAGATGCATTAGCCCATTAAAAGCTTCCTTATAATTTTCTGTTCTTTTAAAAATATAACCTCCAATTTTTAATTCTGTTATGTAGGGAGGGAATTTTAAATTAAAGATTTGTAGTATTTTATTTTTTTGTTTCATAACCTTTTTTGTAATAGAGTGAAGAAAACACATTATACCCCTTTATAATTAAAGAAAAAATTATTCCAGCTAATGTCCTTATATATAACAATTTCTTAAATATTTACCTAAATCATGTCATAATAAGTAAATTATCTTTATGATATCAAAAAATAACCCTCTTTTGCAAGTATAATAGCATCCTTGCATTTTCTCTAATTTTAGTATATAATTCTCTCTAGAAGATAATTTCATTTATTTATTGTTTTTATGCCTGAAGAATTTGAAAAAAGCAACAATTTGCCGGAAGAAATACATGATGAAAACACCAACGATGAAGTCTATGAAAAAGGCTTTTTGGGTAAAGCTGCTTTGTTTTTCCTAGAGCTTATCAAGATTGCCATTTTGGCTGGTATCACAATTTTTGTTATTCGTTATTTCCTTTTCAAACCTTTTTATGTCAAAGGTCAATCTATGGAACCAAATTTTTATGAACATGATTATTTGATTATTGATGAAATTACTTATAGATTCCGCTTGCCAGAGAGGGGAGAAGTCGTGGTCTTGAAGTCACCGGTTAGTACAGATTATTATTTGAAAAGAGTGATTGCTTTGCCAGGTGAAAGAGTAAAGATAGAAAATGGTAAAGTTATAATTTACAATGAATCTAATCCTAAAGGTCTTATTTTGGATGAATCATATTTAAATGATATGGACACGAGTGGCTCTATCAGTCTTACTTTGGGTGATGATCAATATTTTGTTTTGGGTGATAATAGAGGAGCCAGTTTTGATTCACGTCGTTTTGGAGCTATTTCTAATGAAGCTATAGTTGGCAAAGTTTGGCTACGTGGTTGGCCACTTGATAGAGTATCATCTTTTGATTTGCCACAGTATAATATTGATTTGGTTGAAGACCAAGTTTAATAATTTTGTTGACATTATAATTAAAATTCAACTTTTTAAAAAACAACCAATAAACAAATATAATATTAATTGTTATGAACCAAAAAATAAGCAAAGCCGTGACAAAAAAAACAAAAGTTGTAAAGAAAAGTAGTCCTATTATTAAATCTGATAAAAACAAAAAAATCACAACTGTCAAAGCTGATGTAAAAAAAGTGAGCAAAAAAGTCGTGGAAAAAAAAGTGACTTATAGTACATTGCGTGGTATGCGTGATATTTTGCCAAAAGATGGTGCTACTTGGCAAAAAGTTTATGAAACTGTAAAAAGTGTTTCTACAAGTTATGGTTTTTCTTTTGTTGAAACACCTATTTTGGAACAAGCAAGTTTGTTTATTCGTTCTATTGGAAAAGGTACTGACGTCGTGGACAAAGAAATGTATGTTTTTGAAGACAAAGATGCTACCAAAGTTTGTCTTCGTCCGGAAATGACAGCCTCTATGGTTCGTTCTTATATAGAAAATGGGATGCAGACTTTGCCTCAGCCTGTCAAAGTTTGGTACCATGGTCAGATGTTTAGACATGACAGACCTCAAGCAGGACGTTTTCGTCAATTTTACCAATCAGGTTGTGAGACTTTTGGTGAATCTAGCCCTGTGATTGATGCTGAACTTATTTCAGTGGCTTATAATACTTTGCGTGATTTGGGTATCGGAGCTACTGTACAAATAAATAGTATTGGTACTTTGGAAGACAGACAAAATTATATTGTAGAATTGGTTGGTTATTTGCGCAGTAAGAGAAGTTATCTAAGTGAAGAATCAAAGAAGCGTATCAACAAAAATCCACTTCGTGTTTTGGATTCCAAAGAAAAAGAAGATATTGAAGTAATGGAAGAAGCTCCACAAATATTAGATTGGTTAAGTCCTGAATCCAAAAAATTTTTTACAGATGTTTTGGAATATCTAGATGAAGCTGAAATACCTTATGTTTTGAATCCAAAATTGGTTCGTGGTTTGGATTATTATTCTAATACTGTTTTTGAATTTTATTGTGAAGATGAAGAATTGTCACACTTAGCTTTGGGTGGTGGTGGTAGATATGATGGACTAGTAGAACAGTTGGGTGGGCAACCTACACCGGCTGCTGGTTTTTCTCTTGGTTTAGATAGAGTTGTTTTGGCTTTGAAACAAAAGGAAGAAAAAGCCAGAAAAGAAGCTGAACTGTCACCTATTAAAGAAGTCAGAACAAACAAAATATTTTTTGCCCAGCTTGGTGAACAGGCCAATAAAAAAGCTCTTTATATTTTGGAGAGTTTGCGTAGAGAAGGTCTCACTGTTTATCACAATTTGGCCAAATCTTCTCTAAAAGCCCAAATGGAAATGGCCAATAAAATTGGTACCACTCATACTCTTATTTTGGGTCAAAAAGAAGTTCAGGATGGTAGTATTTTGGTTAGAAATATGGATTCTGGTATTCAAGAAGTAGTTGACCAAAAGAAAATTGCAAATTTTGTGCGTAAATTATTGCAGTCTCAGTAACACTTCGGATATACGGATACCCTGCCTGCCGGCAGGCAGGATCTGGATGATACGGATATTATTTCATGAGACACGTAACAATTACAATTAGCAACTAACAACTAACAACTAACAACTAACAATTAACAATTAACAAAGGCACACTCGAAGAGAAAATGAGTGTGCTTTTTATTTAAGGATTACACTCACGACTGAAAGGGGTGAGTCGAACATTGTAAAACTTACTCCCTTTAATCGTAAGTTATTCCTTTATACATTTTTTTTAATTTCCCCTCCCTTTTTAAGGGAGGGGTTAGGGGTGGGTTCCGTGACGGCAATGATATTGCCAAAGTTGGTAGTTAGAAATTAGATATTAGAAATTAGGTAAATTTTTTACTTATCCAAGAATGTTTAATTCTGGTAAATCATAATACTTTTTATCAATACTTTTCCACAGCCCCAACTGGCATTATTTATTTGACTAAAGCCAAAAAATAGTGTATCATTTAGATGTATTTTAATTACATAAATTCACTGGGGAGGTGAATACAATATGTCAGAGTTAAAACGTAAGAAGAATGAGTCATTTGAAGCTTTCATTCGTAGAGTGAAACAACAGTGGCAACGTTCTGGCAAAATTTTACAAGCTCGTAAAATTCAATATTTTACACCAAAGCAAAGTAAAAATGTAAAGCGTAAATTGACTGTCAAAAAAGTAAAAAATATTACTAAGACAGATCTTTTACGTAAGACAGGTAAACTTCCAGAAGAAGATTACAAAAAAAAGAGAAGATAATATTTTTTATGTCCTTAATTGAAACAATTCAAAAAAGTCAATTGGAAGCACGTAAAAATAAAAATAAAGAAAGACTATCTGTAATGCAGGTGGTTCTTTCTGTTTTAAAAAATGAAAGCATAGCAAAACAGAAAGAATTATCTGACGTTGAAGTTGTAGAAGTCCTACAAAAACAGGTCAAACAACTAAATGATGCTATGCAGGATTTTGTTAAAGGAAATAGACAAGATTTGGTAGATCAAACCACCAAAGAAATTGAAATTATCTCTGAGTATTTGCCAGAGCAATTGTCAGAAGAAGAAGTCATGACAGAGGTACAAAAAATTGTCTCTGAAATGGGTGAGGTTACGAGTAGTGATTTTGGTAAGGTGATGTCAGGTGCAATGGCCAAGCTAAAAGGACGTGCGGACGGCAACACCGTAGGCAAAGTTGTCAAACAAGTTCTTACAAAATAAAAATCAAAACAAAATTTAATCAAGTTCGTTTCTAAGGATTTTCCATGCTACCTTGGACTCGCAAAATTAATTTTTCGAAGAAAAACCTGATAATTTCTATTATTTTGGTGATTTTTTGTATTCCATTTATTTCTCAAGTAGTTTTGGCTCAGGGTGTTGATGTAGCAAATGATCCAATTGGTGTCAATGCTGTTGACAATGCCAATATAGCTTTGTCTGGTGTAGACATCAGGACTGTGATTGTTAGAATCATAAATACTTTATTAGGTTTGCTTGGACTGGTGGCTGTTGGTCTTATTTTGTATGCTGGTTTTACTATTATGACTGCTGGTGGGGATGAAGCAAAAGTAGATAAAGGTAGAAAAGTAATGATAAATGCTGTAATTGGTTTGGTTATAATTTTATCAGCCTTCGCTATAGTAAGATTTATTACAGGTCGTTTGTTTGGTGATAGTAGTTTTGATCCTGGTTTAGAAAACAATGGACCAGGTTCCCCTGAATTTACTTATTTTTCTGGTTCTGGTTCTCTCGGAACTGTCATCAGAGATCATTATCCTTTCCGTGATCAGACAGAAGTTGCTCGTAATTCAGCTATAGTCGTGACTTTCAATGTGCCTATTGAACCTGCTACTGTGGCTATCAATTCCAACAATACTTGCTGGAATAGTGATAAGACTGGTCCTACTAATGTTTGTAATTTTGAAGGAAGTATTCCTTATTATGGAGATTGTTATTTAGATGGCAACAATAATATGCTTTGTGATACCTTAAACAAGGCTAATGTAAAAATTGATACAAGTGACAATATCTCCAAGGAGACTGCAGGTATAAATGCTACCGTGGTACTAAGTTATGACGAAGACAAAAATGTCCACAATGCTGTTTTTAGAGCTGTAGATTATTTGGGAAGTCCTAGTCAAAATGTAGATTACACCGTAAAATTACTTGGCGGTATAACTTTACCAAAGAGTACTCAAAGTATTTTTTCTGGTTATTATGAACAATTTTATACTTGGAATTTTCAAACTGGGACAAATTTGGATTTGAGTCCTCCATATGTAAGTAATGTATCTCCTGCAGGTGGTACTACTGCTACCAAAGATAGAATAATACAAATAAATTTTAATGAGGCTATCGATCCAACTACTGTACAGGGTGTTTTAAGTAGTAATGGTCAATTTGATAATATTTTGGTCAACACTACTCTAAATGGAGTAAATAATTTGCAGGAAGGCACTTGGAAAATAAGTAATGGTTATAAAACTGTAGAATTTATTCCAAAAGATAGTTGCGGAGTAAATAGTTGTGGTGATGTTAAATATTGTTTGAAACTTAGTTGTGCTACTACTGGTTGTTCTCAGGTTTTTTCTAGTTTGATACGTACAGGTGCTCCTACTGGTAATCCCAACGCGCCATTTGAAGTAAGACCTTTTAGTGGTGTTTATGATTTGGCTTTCAATGGTTTAGACAATTTGGAAAATAATCCAAGTGCTGGAAATTCTTATAATCTTACAAAACCGCCTATTGTTAGTACCAATGGAAGTACCAAAAATATTGTTGACTCCGAAAAAAATCCTGACAATTATCATTGGTCGTTTAATATTGAAAATAAAGTTGACAGAGAAGCTCCTTATATTATTTCTGTAAATCCTGTTATTGAAGGAGAAAGTGTGGTAGGCAATACCCCTGTTAATATTAATTTTAGTAAACAGTTGCTTTTCAATAGTATTGGTGATATCGCTATTAAAGAATATCCTGAGCATGTTTGTGAAGATGCCGCTGTAAATACGAGTACTCCTTGTTCTATGGGGAATCCTTTGGCAAGTTTGTGGTTTGCTAATTTTGCTGATAATGTAAATGACAAAACAAAAGTGACAGTAGTCCATAGAGAATTTGGTCCAAATGGTTTAGACTTGTATTACTTTGCTTCGATTCCTTATACTTTAAAAGATGCCAACCAAAATTGTTTTTATCCGGGCTATGGTCCAAAAGACAAAAACCAAGAATGTCATTTGGAGTATAACTCTGTTGGTAAAGTGACAAGCATGATTAACTGCGTAGCGGTGACAGGGGATGATAGTCGCAATGATACTGGTTGTGTTTATTCTAATCCTAATACAACTTCTGACGTACCATCTTGTTTAAATATTTTGCAAAGTCCTGGTGTTAGTAAAAGTAATTATACTAGTCAAATTGGACAATAATTTTTGTTTATGAATTTTTTCAAAAATAAAAACTTAAGATTCTTACTAATCGGATTTTTTTCTGCTTTTATTATAGTATCATTTTTTGTGGTTCCTGTTTTGGCGCAAACTGCCACGGATACTTTGGGGGTAGGTGCTGTTGACCAAAATATTGCTCTAGGTAATTCTGATTTGAGAGTGACTGTTGTAAGAATTATAAATACTTTATTGGGATTACTCGGAATTGTTGCGGTTGGTATTGTACTTTATGGTGGTTTTAGTTATATGACTGCTGGTGGGGAAGAAGAAAAAGTAAGTAGAGCACGTAAAATAATTATCAACGGTGTCATTGGTTTGACTATTATTTTGTCGGCTTTTGCTATAACTCGTTTTGCTCTAAATAAATTGGCTGCTGCAACAGGTCTTCAAGGCTCTGAATTTGGTGCGGAAGGAACTGGTTCTGGACCTGGAGGTTCATTTCTTGGAAATTGTAATGATGTGAATAGTGAATTTTATCTTTTACATCATGATGATTTGAATATTTGTCCACAAAGTTGTGTTGTGGATCATTTCGTAGTTCAAAGTATTACTCCAAATACCAAAGATGGCGATGCTCTTGGTATGAACAATGTTATTGTGCGTGCTTTATTTAGTCGTCCGGTAGGTGATGATGCTGTAGGAGCTTTTAGAATAGAAAAAGATGGTACAGACGTTACAGGCAACTTCAATATTACTTTACAAGAAGACAATCGTATTATAGAAGCTACTCCAACAACACCTTGCCCTCAAACAGCTGATGGCAATTGTGTGGATGCTGGTAATTATGCTGTCATTATTTTGGATGTCAAAGATGAAAATGGCAATCAACTTGAGACTAATATCTCTTGTGGTATCTTCCCTAAAAATGCTAATTTTACAGTCTCAGGAGAGGTAAAAATAGATGATGTACCAACAACTTTGATAGATTTTAAACTTAACAATGAATCAGGTAATAATATAAGATTGGAAATTGGTCAATCCTATATGGTTACGGCTAGTGTCAATGATCGTTCAACTGAGATAAATTATGGTGGTAATTCTTATGTTTCTTTAAAAGTTTATCAAGAGGATTCACCTCAGAGTATAATTGAGGAATATTTGACAGGACCTTCAGTATCTCTTGGTTCTAGTCAGGAATTTAGTTTTAATTATGGTTATAGAGCTGGGGTAGATTTGTTGCCGAATATCAATTATATTTTGGAATTAACTTCTTATGATGTAGATAGTAATGTTTTTAATCAAAAATTAAAATTTAGAGTTGTGCCTGCCACTTGCAACAATGGTGTTCAAGACGATGGGGAAGATGGTGTTGATGTTGGTGGAGATTGTCCTGGTGGTTTGGGTGACTCTTGTACTGTACAAACTGACTGCGCGACTTCTTATAGGTGTCTCGACACTGTGGACAATAGTTGTAATGGTACTGGTGATTGTGTTTGTAAAAAGTGGCCTTATATTGAGAGTATCGAACAAATGGATGGTGCTTCGGGTAACTGGATAACTATTTCTGGTAAAAATTTTGGTAATAGTAATGGTAAAATTGAATTTAGTTATGATGTAAACAATGATGGTAATTCTGATTATGTTGCTACTGCAAGTTTGGCAGAGTGTCGCGGTGATGATGTCTGGCATGATAGTTGGATAATCGCTGAAGTCCCAGAAAAACCAGCCAATGTTGGCAATGTTAACCCTGCAATTGCTATTCAAAATTTAGAATTATCAAATGATTCTAATAGTTCAAATACTAAAATATTTACTGACTTTTCAGATGATCAATTTGGTCCTGATTTAGGTGTCTTTAATTATAATGGAACCAAAAGACCAGGTCTTTGTTCTGTCACTTCAGCTGAAGAACCTGGTGTAATTTCCGGTGCGCCAAAATTACCTGTTGTCGCTTCTGGTAAAGCTTTTGGTGATGCTTCTGATGAAAATAAATTGGTATTTGATATTACCGTGGCTGGAGTCAGTAGCTGGTCTGAAACACAAATAAATTCTACAGTTCCTTTTACCAATGAAGGTAATAATTCTGTTTATGTAGAAGTGGCTGGAGAAAAAAGTAATCCTGTGGCTTTTGCTGTTTTTTTGCCAGGAGCTATTAATACACCTGTTATTACTGAAATAAGTCCTGTTACTACCACACCGGGAAGTTATATTACTATAAAAGGTAACAATTTTGGAAGTACTGAGGGCGAAGTAACTATTGGGGGTGTGACGTCTGCTCGTTTGCCTATATATTGTGGTGTCACTTGGACAGATCAACAAATCATTGTGAAAGTTCCAGAATCAGCTCCTCTGGGTAGTGATAGTGTGTTTGTCACTAGATTTGATGGAAGAACCAATTCTAATAATAGTTTTGTAAACGTGGTAGATGGTGATGCTAGACCAAGTATTTGTAAATTATCACCAAACAGTGGTTCTGCTCCTTTGCCAGATGGTAATTATTTAAGTCTTTTGGGAGAAAATTTAGCCAACTCACCAACAGCTTATTTTTGGACAAATAGTGCTAGTGATAATATTGAAAGTAGTACTAACAATTGGTTGAGTACTGCAACCTTTGCTTCTGTTGATGATAAAGAAATTCAAACTTCAATACCTTCAGGCTCCAATGGTTTGTCTATGTCTAGTGGGCCTATTGTGGTTAAAGCTAATAATCAATTTAGTAATTCTATTACTTATGAAGTAGAAGATTGTCGTTTTTCAAATCAAAGTGTGCCAACAGGATACCAATGTTGTCAATTTGGACCAGAAGAAGGTTTACTCAAAGATTCAAATATTGCTTGTCAAGATATCCAACGTGATGCTGGTTATGTTTGGCGTTTTACTACTGGTAAAATACCTGAGACTTTTACTGTTTTAGAACAGTGTAGTCCTGGAGATGCTAGAATTGTTCCATCTCCTACACCTTGGTCTGCTAGAACTGAAGGTAAAATTGCTTGTTTAAATGCTATGGTTCAAACTGTCTTTACTTTGCCAGCTGATAATAGTGAAGAAAACAGAGCTAAATTTAGAGTTTATGAATGTAGTGGAGATGAAAATAATGCTAATTGTGCTGATCCAAAAGATGTCACTACTGAATTTTATCTAGATTTGGATAATCCTAAAACAGCAATTTTTAGAAGGGTAAATGACGAAAATCTAAAACCTGAAACTTGGTATAGAGTAGCCTTATTAACTGATTTTCAATCCAAAAAAGATGTTGATGAATTAGGTGGTACACAGGTAAAAAATGAAATACTACAAGCTACCAAAACTTGGACTTTAAATAGTAACAATTTTGCTTATTATTTTGATTTTAGAACTGGCAAAGCTAATGATATTTGTAAATTAGTGGATGCAGGTATCAATCCTCCAGAATATGCCACTACTTTTTTGGGAGTTTTGCAAGACATTCGTTGGCCTCTTACAGAAGCACTTGCCAATATTTTTGATGAGAATGCGGGTGGAATACATCCTCAATATTTTGATGTCTATGGTATTACAAACCAACAATGTATTGTTATTGACGCTGATGGCTTAGGTTGGGAGTGGGGACCTACAAATAGTACTGTTTATCCTGCGACAGCTTATCCTTATAGCGATACATATCACACTGATTCACGTGCTATTGCCAAAGCTTGGAGAAACAATCCAAATGGGAGTGATATCTCTGCTAGTTTGGATGGTAATAGTAGAGAAGTTAATTTATTAAATCGTAAAGATATCTTAGCTGAGATTGGTAAAGACAAACCTTATCTTATTGATAGTACCGATGATATTTTGTCTGTTTCCGCAGCTAATTATCCGGCTATTGATGGTAATTATGAGTTGGTAATTAAATTCAAATTAAATGCTGTAGCAACATCTACTATTGGTTTTGTTCAAAATGCAACTGGCGATTGGGAAAGGTCTTTTTATTTAATATCAAACTTTGCTAAAAACGCTTCGTTAAGAATTACTGAAACAATTTCTAAAACTGGTAATCCTGCTGATAACACTAGAAAATTAAAGTTTAATTTAAATGGTGCTAGCCCTCTTTCAAATGTTGATTTATATTTAGATGATAAAGAAAATACTTTTATATTAAAATCCACAGAAGCAGGAAAAATACAAGCTAGTTTAAATAATTATAGTGTTGATAGCAGTAGCTTACTGTCTGTGTCTTCAGGTGATATGGTTGTTGGTTCATTTGATCCTGCTTCAAACAATAGTGACAGTAATAAAAGTTATCTGCTCCATGGTTTGATAACTAATTTTACTGTTGGTAAAACTGAGGCTACTTTGCTTACAGAATCCATCAATGCTAGTAGTACTATAAAAATAAATTTGGGTAGTCCTGAAGTCACGGATAAATGGCCAGTTTGTAGTGAAGCTTGTATCAATGCTGAAATCGGCGGACAATTTAATCAAATAATGATTCCTGGTACGGGTGAGGGTAATTTTGATAATTATAAAAATGGTATAAAATTATATCGCTGTGCTAATGAAGAATGTAAAACAACTTATGATGTAGATTTTACAGTATCTAGCCAAAGTAATAGTAGAAAATTTGTTTTGGATACCACCAATTATATGGCAACAAGTACTTGGTATCTTGTAACAGTTTTGAATACTATTCATGCTGATGGAGGAGATGGTGAGGGTTCTCCTGTCAAACCTATTGAGTGGAAGTTCAAAACAAAAAGTGCTTCAGGACCTTGTGTTGTGGATAGTGTAGATATTGTGCCAGATCCTTTTTCAGCTTATTATATTGGACAACAAACAGCTTATCGTGCTGTCGCTAGAGGATCTGTAGATAGTTGTAACCCTCAAGGTCAAGAATTAAATCCTTGGCAGTATGGTTGGGATTGGAGTGTTGAAAAAAACAATGTAGCTTCTATCACTGACTTCAGTATTTCTGGTAAATTTAATCAATCTTGTACAAGTAGTTGTTTACCTGCTGGTAGTGATGTCACTAAAAATGAATTTTCTGCTAGTCTTTTTGTCTGTGGTAATGGTATTGTTGATGATGGTGAAGATTGTGACATTGCTATTAGTTCTGAGAGTCCTGGTGTAAGTTGTTCTTATAGTTGTTTACGTCCAGGAAATAGTAATAAAGGAACAGAAGCTGGTCAATGTGGTGATGGTGTGGTTCAACCTTTGTCTGGTGAAGAGTGTGATCCTTCTATAGAGGGAACAAAGGGAATTTATTGTAGTAATATTTGTTTAAATACAGGCTCTAGTAATGAAACTACTGGAGATGTGAATGCTCCTATTTGTGGTAGTGGTTCTAAAACTGATGGGGAAGATTGTGATATCAATGATCCTGAAACTAAAAATGGTTGTAGTAGTCAGTGTTTGAATCTAGGCACCTCACTTAGACAAGCTTGGTGTGATAACAATTATGTAGCTAGTGATACGGGTAGAGTACAAGCTTGTAAAAATGCACTTAGTATTTGTGGAAACACTCTTTTGGAATCAGGTGAAGAATGTGAAATAGGTGTTGGTGGTGCTACTGCTAATACTTGTGACAATAGTTGTCTTTTGAAAAATGTTTGTGATACTCCAAATTTGAAACAATGTAATAAAGGTGACGTGGGTTGTAATGATGATTGTACTTTTTCTGGTTCTTCTTTATCTTATAGTCAGCCATCAATTTGTGGTGACGGTGTAGTTGGTGTAGGTGAATTGAATAGTTGTGAGCTGGGTACTAGTGGACAAAATGAACTTGGTGGAAGTCCTGCTCAAATAGTCACAGCTATAGGACAACCTATCGAGGGACAATCTATTGTCGCTATAGAAAGGATGACTACTAAGATATTTGCCATACCTGTTAAATATTATGATGATGCTGGTAATCTTACACCTACTCAGACAGGTGTTATCACAGGTCAGGGAGAATATAATCTGATGTGTGGCTACAAAGAATATGATAATTTAGAGGGGACTTCTTCCAATGATTGTCCAAACAATACTGATAATGAACTAGGAGTAGGTTCGAATTCTTGTTGTTATCCTAGACCTACTCGTGTGGCTCAATATCCTGCTGTCAATGCTGGTATAGATGGTACAGAAGCAGTATGTAGAAATACTCAGATAGAAGTGGAATATGCAGAAGAAATGAACAAAGTATCTTTCAATGATAATGTTTCTATCATTTTGGGTTATGAACAAATTGCTGGATCTCAATATGAAGACTATAAATGTAATGAACATGGTCAAGTGGATGTTACTACCCAAATGAATTCATACTTGAATATTGTGCCAAGAGAAACTGCTCAAGGATTTTGGCAAAATATTTGGTTGAATATCAAGTCTTTTTTCGCTAATTTATTTTCTCTAAAAGTTTTTGCGGCACCAGTGGGACAAAACAATGGCTTGAGTAGTCGAAATATTGTTTGGTGTGCGACCAACATTGCGATACAGCCAAATGTACGATTTGATTATGACGGAGAAAGTGTATCTGCTACCAAGGCAAAACTTATGATATCTGAAGTTTTGGATCCTAATGTTTATGTTGCTGTAACTCTGCAAGGTGGCAAAGGTGGTGTTATGAACAAAAATGGTGTAAGTATCAAGAATCCTTATTCAAACGATGTGGATGATTACTGGATTTTCAAAACAGGTAATGATATTTGTAAGATAAAAAATATTTTGGTTGAGCCTACTCAAGAAGTGTTCAATACACAAAACACTTCCAAAGATTTTAGTGTTGAAATTGTAAGTAATAGTAGTGGTCAACTTATTGCACCTATCCCAGATTTTTATGATTGGAAATATTCTTGGGGTCCTACTAACAATGATATCTTTGATATTCCAAACAGTAATTCGACTACAGTAGCTATTTCTTCAAAGACTGTTAATGGCGAAATAGATGGTTTGGCACAAGTAGAAGTTATAAAAGATATGGATACTCAAAGTTCTCAAGAAGGAAAAATTTTCTCTAAGAACTTTAAATTAACAGCTTTCTTCTGTTCCAATCCTTGGCCTAATTCAGCTACAAGTATTATTGGTTCTACTGGCTCTTCTGATATAAGTTTAGGACAAGGTATTTTCAATGATAATAAATATAATTTTTCTTTTCTTTATTGTTCTGACAATAGTAATCCTTTGCTAACAATTGATGATTTGCCTTTGTTTAATGATGTACAACTTTTAGACAATAATTTGGATGACTATGGTGTTGGTGAGACTGCTTTGCGACGTTATCTTCTTTTTGCAAGTAGTACCAATGATGCTTTGGGTATTCAAGTATTTGAAAATACACCTAGTATTGATGGTAGTCCACGCAGTTTGGAAGATTGGTATATTGATAAATTCAATACTTTGGGAGATATGAAGCCTACTAGTATTGATGGCTATGAAGCGCTTAGTGATGGCAATAGCTATTATGTGAGTGTCTTTGATGTTGACAAAACTAGCGACAATGCTTTGGGCACAGTTTATAATTATGTAATATTATTTAGTCTAACTAGTAATTCAGCACAAGATACGACTAGTGTTTTTGGTCAAATTATTGATAACTTGAAATTCAATATTAAGATGACTAATTATAATAGATGTTTAGTTGCTGGTGTAACTACTGTTAGTCAGTCCTCTTCTGCAATACGTGGTTTGGATAGTCTGAGTAATGGTATTACAAATACTTATTGTGACAATGATTTGGATTGTCGTGATGGTAGTGGTGTTCCTTTGGTAGGTACTTCAGGTTTTTGTAATAATGAAAAAACTAAATTCTTTAGAGACTTAAATAGATTGAGTAGTTTGCGTGTGTCTCAATATAATTTGGATAATTATTTTGCTTCCAATTATGGTAAGAGTGGTTTTGTGGGTGATTTGAAGAGTGGTTCATTTGTCTATGGTTATAGTACTTCCAAATGGCAAAATTCTTGGGGATTGCTAAATAGTTATGCTGGTACAGTGGCTGTAGATCCAATAAATGGTTGGGCTGGTTGTGAGGGTAATGATCCTCTTACTTGTTGGAGTGCTGCTAGTTCTACTTATTCGTGTCCTCAATTTTCTCAAGTGTATGAGTATCGTTTTGTCAGTTCTACACAAGGTTATAATATTCATGCACCTCTAGAGTATTTGCAAAGTGGACAGGATCAAAATTTTATCAAGAGATATGTGGATGCTAACAAAATAAAATTTGATAAATTTTGTCAAAGTGGACAGATTACTTCACAAACAAGTGTTTGTGGTGATGGTTTTATTAGTACTATCTCTGGTGAAGAATGTGAACCACCAGGTATGACAAAATTAGTGGATAGATTAGACAATGGTCAACAATGTAATGTTGGAACAAAAGGTTCTGCTACTTGTAGTCCTGCTAGTTGTACTTGGGTAACAGGCAATTCTTGTGACGCCTCATTGGCTTCTTCTTGCGGTAATAGTATTGTGGAAGCAGGTGAGCAGTGTGATGATGGTGCTTTGAATAACAAGTATGGACATTGTGATAGTAATTGTAAGTCACCTGGATCTGTTGGTTATGCTGGTCCTGGATTTTGTGGTGATACTGGAGCGAATAGTTTCCAATCTCAATATGAATATTGTGAAAAATCAGCAGATAACTATCAAAGAGGTTTTTGTGAAGGTAAAAAGGATTTGAGTTGTAGTAATAATGGTGGTTGTGATGTAGTTGTTGTTTTTACAAGAAATAGTAGTGGCTGTGACAGTGGTGGACATTGTGTTGGTCCTGGTTTACAACCAGAATGTACAGAGGATGCTGATTGTGAAGATGTGACATATACAGAAGAAGAAACTGTTGTAGGAAAGTGTATTTCAATCAATGAGCCAATTTATGATTTCAAAAAAGATAATAGTTGTGCTTATGATTGTAGCAAACCAGGTGGTTACTGCGGTGATGGTATAACTCAATGGGATTATGAAAAATGTGATGATGCTAACAGCAACAATGATGATGCTTGTAGAAATGATTGTACTTTACCAGCAAGTAGTGGTGGACAAGCAGTATGTGGTAACAATTTCTTAGAAGCAGGTGAACAGTGTGATGATGGTAATAGTGCTTCAGGTGATGGTTGCTCGGCTAGTTGTAAAAACGAAACTGAACAGCCTACTTGTGGTGATGGTATCCAAAATCAACAAAGTGAGGAGTGCGATTTGAAAGATCAAAATGGTGTGCAGTGTAATCCTGCGTATGGTCAATCTTGTACTTATTGTAGTACTAGTTGTAAGATCCAAACAAAAGAATCTGCTTTACGTTGTGGCAACGGTGTGATTGATTATGATGATAAAAATGGTAATAATAAAGCTGATAGAGATGAATGGGTGGAACAGTGTGATTATCAATTGACAGGTGGTATTCAAACAAAAGTATTTTCTCGTCAAGGTAATCTTTCTGCTGAAGCTCAATGTGTGAATTCTCGTGGTACTTATGACGCGGGTACTTATCAGTGCAACAACAATTGTCAGCTTCTTGAAAATACTTGTGTATCATGTACTATTGCTGAAAATTTGCCTACACCAAAAATTGGTATTATAAATCCAATGGTGGTTGGTGGTAATGCTAGTTATACAAGTGATCCAAATATTGTTTTGTATAAGAAAAATGTTAATGGTAATTATGTAGATTTTGCGACTAGTACACAGATTGGTGCGATTTCTGCTTGGACTAAAGTTAATTATCAAAATGGTTTTGTGTCTTCTTCTGTACAACGTAATTTAATCAATACACAAGCATCTGCGTCTTTACCATCACAAAGTATTCATGGTTTAGAGACCAGTAATTTGTGTAAGTATGAATTGTTTTTTAGTCCACAATTTGTTAGTGGAAATGGTGTCGGTGCTGGTGCAAACGTTTATAACAAGGTTCAAGCTGGGCTTGGTGATTTCTTTGATTACCCTGTTAATAATGAGGTTGGTATAGTAAATCACGAGGTAATAATGTCTCCTGCTGTCAAGCCAAACCATATTCGTATTGTTGTCAGATGGAAAAAGAAAGGAATCACGGATTTTGTAGGTAATTTTTATTCAGATCCTTATAGTGATGTTACTACCACTAGTTTTAGATATTTAGAAGCGCAGGCTTTGAATGGTTTGTATGATAGTGTTCGTGTTTCTGGTGGTATTTTGGGTGACCCTGCTAATTCTAATGCTTATGTATTGCCTAAGAATGCTAATGGTATAGTTCCTTACTCTGACAGATACGCTAGATTGGCCTTCCATCCTATAATTCGTACTGACTATTCTGGTACACAAGCTATTACACTTAGGATGATTGATTCCACTGATGGTGATATTGGGCAAAATGCAATACCTAGTAGTACTCTTGGTTTTTATGTAAGTTCACCAAATGGTCCTATGAGTTTGCTCAAGGACAATGATGTTTGGGTCGAAGTTTATCGTTATCATGAAAATCAGGTAAATATGTTTTCTATTTACAAACCAGATTTTACTTTCAAGTTTAGTAATGCTAAGCCATCTTCAAACCAATTGGCAGATTATTGGCATGTCTTCAATATTCATATGGAGAATGAGAGAATAGTTGTTTTGCCTTTAAACGAAAGGTGGCCTAATAGTACAGATGATTATTTAAATTATAATCCTTTTACAACAATTCCGAATTATGCTGGAGCTCTCGTAACAAGAGAATGTGGTGTAAGAGTGGGCATGCCTAATACTACAAAATGTAATTATTAAATATGAATAAAAAAATTATCTTTATCATTTTGGCTATTTTTTTCACAGTTGCAATTGTAACTTTTGCGTTTTTCTTCTATAATAAGAGTAGAACAAATAATAATGTAGAAAATAATAATCTTGTAAATGATAATATTGAAACTTCTGACTCTACCTCTGTTCAGCCACAAGTAAAATTAGCTGACGTGCCTGATGAACCTCTTGTCATTCCTGAGTGGTACAAGACTGACAAAGATGGCGATGGTATGAGTGATGAGGAAGAAGATCTTTTGGGTACAGATAAGTGGGAATCAGATTCAGATGGTGATGGTTTGTCAGACAAATTAGAAATTGAAAAATATAAAACTGATCCAATAAAAGATGACACTGATGGAGATGGTTATCGTGATGGAGTAGAAATTTTAAATGGTTATGACCCTTTAAAACCTTAATTATTCTATTTATAATAATGTTTTTTTATGTTTGATGATAATACAACACCTAATAATAATCAGGCACCAAGTAATTTGCCTATAGCTGAACCTGACGATATTTTTTCTTCAGGTGATGATGTTTCTGTTAGTAGTATGCCTGTCAACAATTATCCAGAGAGGATAGAAGATGATTCATTTGATACTAATAATTATTCAAGTCCTTCTGTTGCTAGTATGAATAATTCAGCTTTAGGTGCTGGAATTTTGAAACCAAAAAACAATGTTGAAATACCTTCTAGTCAAGATGTCCCTGATATGTTTTCTAGTACTGACAGAATGGACAATATTAATCTTTCTGGAAGTTTGCCAAGTGATCAGCCAAACCAAGGAGCTAATAATAATTTTGCCAATAAACCTGTTTATCCTAGTGATAATATGTCTAGAGATAACAGGGCTAATGAAACTATCTTACCACCACCTGGTATGACAGCTGGACTAGGACAATCTCGTGAGGTCTCTCAAGTGTCTGAACCAGTAGGAAACAAGAGTGTAATTATCTGGATTGTTGTTTTGGTTGTTTTGATTGTTTTGGGATCTGGTAGTGCTTGGATATATTTTACTTTTATAAGAGAAAATAATACCAATAACAATGCTTTTGTTCAACCAAATTTTGAAAATAATACCAACCAAAACTCTGGTGACAACAACAATGTCAACAATAATCAAAATGAAACAGATAATAACCAAAATGCTAGTGCGACTACTAGTACTGTAGAGGATAAACAACAGGTTATTGTTGGTGAACCATTGGATACTGATGGAGATGGTTTAAATGATGTGACTGAAAGTAGATTGGGTACCAATCCTCTGAACTGGGATACCGATGGAGATCAGCTAAGTGATGCCGATGAAGTCAATATTTGGAAAACAAATCCTCTTAATTCTGATACGGATGGAGATACTTATCAAGATGGGGTAGAAATAAAAAATGGCTACAGTCCTGTGGGGACGGGCAAATTGTTTGAACCTCCAACTACTAATGAAGAAACTGCAAATTCTACCACAACCAGTTCTAGTACTGTTAGTACTACTGTTAAATAGAATTTGATTATTTATGTTTGGTAAAAATAAACCCAAAATAGAAAAAGAAAAGTTCCATGATCACGAAACTTTGGTTATTCCAGAGGTCTTTTATGGTGGACAAGATCCTTATATTTATCAAAGACATGAAGATAAAAAAAATTTGGAAGACATAAAACAGCCAGAAAAAAATAAAAAACCACTTAAGAAAGCTCCTCCCAGAACACCTGTGAATAAGTCAGCTAGAAAGAAGTTTTGGATTTTTTCTATTATTATTTTTTTGTTAGTATCTGGTCTTATTTCTTGGTATTATATAAATGATTACAATAAAACCAAAGCTAAACTAATAGCACAAAATAACAAAAACAGCGCTAATACAAATAATAATTCTCAGCAAAACAATACAAATAATCAAGTAGTAACTACTGTGCCTACTTCTACTGTGCAGTCAACCACTACTGAACAATTAGCAACCACTACTCCTTCTTTGGAAAATTTGTTTTTGGAATTTCCACCAATACTTACTTTAGATATTTCAGATATAGATTCAGATAGCTTGACCGATATTGAGGAAGAAATATTTGATACAGATAGTGGTACTTGGGATAGTGATGGTGACAATTATTATGATGGGCAAGAAATTTATAATTTGTACAATCCAAAAGGTAAAGCACCTGTCAAACTTATTGATTCAGGACTCATAAAAGAGTATGTGAACCCTAATCTAGGTTATCGTCTTTATTATCCTAGTTCTTGGCAAAAGGGAGCTGTTGATAGTGCCGAGACTCAGGTTTTGTTTACAGCTAGTACAGGTGAGTATGTAGAAGTACGTTTTTTCAAAAAAGAACAGGGACAAAGTCTCTTGGATTGGTTTAGTCGTTATGCTGAAGGACAAAATTATAGTGATTTGAGTAGTTTCAAAAATCGTTTTGATGAAATAGCAATGATTAGAAAGGATAGTTTGACAGCGTATTTTGAAGGAGATAATTATATTTATACTATCATATATCATACAAAGGACAGGGGGCCAGTTTTCTATCGTCATGTTATGCAAGTGATTTATCAAAGTTTCCGTTTGCCTAGTACTACTACCAGTCTTCCTGAACAAGTAACTTATCCAAGTGTATTAGAAAATACTAATCAAAATATTACAGATACTATAAATATTTCTTTACCCAATATTAGCACTACAAATACCGAAAATAACAGGTAATAGAATTTTATGGAGTGTATTATTTTTAAAACAGTAAAGAAAAATTTGTTGTCCGATAAAAAAATACAGGATATTGTATTTACTGTACTCAAAAAAAACAAACAAGATGGACAAATTAGTGTGCATGTTGTGGGTGAAAAAAAAATAAGAGAACTCAACAAAAATTATCGTGGCAAAGATAAAGTAACTGATGTGATATCTTTTGCAGTAAAAGAAGGAGAACAAATTATAAATTTTGGTGAAAAAGATTTTGGTGATATTTTTATTTGTTTACCACAGATAAAAAAACAAGCTAAAGAAAATAATATTGGAGCTCGTGAAGAAATGACAAGAATGTTGGTACATGGTGTTTTACATATTTTGGGTTTTGACCATATGAAAGAGGAAGATGCCAAAATAATGTTTGCTTTACAAGAAGATTTTGTAAAAAATTTGTTATGATAAGATTTAATAAATTAAGAAAAAGTTTTATTTATGCTCTAAAAGGTTTGCATTATACATTTAGGCGTGAACAAAATTTTAGAATAGAAGTTTTTTTTGCTGTTGTCGTCATTTTGGCTATGTTACTTTTAGGGCTAGGCAACTCAGAAAAAATAGTAATTTTGCTTTTAGTTACTTTTATTTTGTCTTTGGAAATGTTCAATACGACTATTGAAAGATTTTTGGATTTATTGAAACCTCGTCTAGACAGCCAAGTAAAAGTCTTGAAAGACATTATGGCCGGGGCTGTTTTTTTGGCTTCACTTGGTTCATTAATTGTCGGAGCAATGATTTTTTATCCCTATCTATTTGAGATAATAAACAAATAATGCTATAATATCACATATCAAAAATTTTATGGCAAAAAATAAATACATGTCGGATATTATAACAGGATTAGACATTGGTTCTAGTACTATTAGAGTTGCCGTTGGTCAATTTTCAAGCATGCGTGAAGAAGGTAATCCATCTTTACAAATTATTGCAGCTGTAGAAGTGCCTGCTGAAGGCATCCAAAAAGGACAAATAGTAAGTATAGAAGACACTGTCTCATCTGTATCCAATGCTTTAGAACAAGTGGAAAAAATAATTGGTTTACCTGTTGAACATGTTTGGGTAGGCGTTTCTGGTACGCAAATTATTTCTCAAGAAAGTAAAGGGGTGATTGCTGTTTCTCGCACTGATGGCGAAATTTCTGAAGATGATATTGAGCGAGCAGTCGACGCTGCCAAAGCTGTAGCCACACCACTCAATTATGACATTTTGCATGTTTTGCCACGTAGTTTCTCCGTGGACGGTCAAACAGGGATCAAAGATCCAGTAGGAATGACCGGTATTAGATTAGAAGTGGATACCAAAATTATTCATAGTGTTAGTTCACATATAAAAAATTTGACTAAAGTGGTTTATCGGGCTGGTATTGATGTAGATGATTTTGTCTTAGCTATTTTGGCAGCTGGGGAAGTCGTTGCTGGAGCTAGACAAAAAGAATTAGGTACCGTCGTTATCAATATTGGTGGGCCAACTACAAGTATCGTCGTCTATGAAGATGGTGATGTTTTACATACCGCTGTGATACCTATTGGTTCATCTCACGTGACCAATGATTTAGCTTTGGGTCTAAAGACTTCCATTGATATTGCTGAGCGTGTCAAAGTAGAGTATGGAAGCTGTGTTACCAGTGGCATAAGCAAAAAAGAAATAATAGATTTAAAAGATTTTGGTTCAGAAAGATCAGAAGATGTGTCTAGACTTTATATCAATGAAATCATTGAAGCACGTGTCAGTGAAATTTTGGAAAAAGTAGATGATGAACTTGCAAGTGTGGAAAGAAGTGGTATGTTGCCAGCCGGAGCAATATTTATTGGTGGTGGTGCCAAGATTGAAGGTATGATTGATATTGCCAAAGAAGTCTTGTCTTTGCCAGCAACACTTGGCTATCCTTTGGGATTGGATAGTATTAGTAGCAAGACCAATGATGTTTCGTTTGCTTCAGCTATTGGTCTTGTTAGATGGGGAAGTACTCTTTTACAAAGCGTCAGATCAAGAAGAACATCCTTTAATATTGGAGCCAAAGTGGGAGACAAATTGCGTAATGTTTTGAAAAATTTGATGCCTTAGAAGTTTTTATTTTGTTGAATGTGAAGATGCTTTTAGGAGCGTCTTTTTTGTTTGCTAGGATAACACGAATATTAGACTAATGTCACAAATGAATTTAGCGTAAGTCACATCCGTATCATCCGGATCCTGCCTGCCGGCAGGCATGGTATCCGTATATCTGGATGTTGTTTTCTTGACACTAATTGCAAAAGCAGGTAAAATATACATAAGTTAATAAATTTTGTATTCGGATTATATTTGTTTGAATACAAAATATACTCAGATAATATTATGCCACAAGTAAAACCAGATATTGAAACATTTGCCAAAATTAAAGTAGTCGGAGTTGGGGGATCGGGCAATTCGGCAATTCAACGCATGATAGAAAGCAAAATTCGTGGAGTAGATTTCCTTGCCTTGAATACAGATGTCCAAGCCTTGCATCATAACTCTGCACAAAAAAAATTACACATTGGTAAAACAGTTACCCGTGGTCTTGGTGCTGGTATGAATCCAGAACTTGGTAAACGTAGTGCCGAGGAATCACAAAATGAAATTAGAGAAATTCTCAAAGATACTGACATGATTTTTATCACCTGTGGACTTGGTGGTGGTACTGGTACTGGAGCTGCTCCTGTTGTAGCTGAGATTGCTCGTGATATGGGAATTTTGACCGTCGCTGTTGTGACCAAACCATTTACTTTTGAAGGTCCACAAAGAAAGATTATTGCTGAAAGAGGTTTTGAAGAATTAACACGTTATGTAGATACTGTAATTACCATTCCCAATGATAGAATTTTACAAATCATTGACAAAAAAACTAGTTTGCTTGAAGCTTTCAAAATTGTAGATGATGTTTTGAGACAAGGTGTGCAAGGAATTTCTGAACTTATTACTGTGCCTGGTTTGATCAATGTCGACTTTGCTGATGTAAAAACTATTATGAGTGATACTGGTTCTGCTCTTATGGGAATTGGAATTGGCAGTGGTGAAAATAGAGCAGTTGATGCTGCCAAAGCTGCAATATCTAGTCCACTCTTGGAAGTCTCAATTGACGGAGCCAAAGGTATACTTTTTTCAATTACA
>Ga0208863_1000508_pt1 | contig 36821 bp, 33 predicted proteins | sample RifOxyD3_FD_184040 | JGI IMG/M metagenome (GOLD analysis project Ga0208863, IMG submission 184040) | Soil microbial communities from Rifle, Colorado - Rifle Oxygen_injection D3 (SPAdes) | ecosystem: Environmental > Terrestrial > Deep subsurface > Rock core/Sediment | place: Rifle, Colorado...
GGTCAGGTCTTGCAATAACACATTTTTATTACAAAATGTGTTATTGCAAGACCTGACCCCCCGACTTTATGCCTGTGCCCAGGCCTTCGCGGTATCGTAATCGGTGAATACCTGAATGTCGGCATCGACGAACAGGCGCGAGAGCAGACTTTGCCAGGTAATCCACTGGTTGTCCGTGACCACAGCGATTTTTGAAAAATCGTGGTTGTGTTCACGGCTGAAAAATTTAATTTCCTCCCACGCGACATCGACCGTATAACCCAACATGGCGCGCAAATCGAACAGCAGGTTGAGTGTGCCGGAAGACTTCAGTTTGTATAAAGACTGCTCTTCGAACTCTTTGAAATCCGCGATGGTAAATTCGCCAAGGACGGCGATGTTGACTAGGTTGTCGGTTTGTTCGATGGTAATCATTGTTAGCTCTCTTTGGGTGATGGATGCTTAGTTGACAGGCTCAAGCTTAGCACACCGCTGGCGATAATGAACGCCATCCCTAGCCAACTTGCCGGCGGCAGGGTTTCTTTCCATAAAGCGATGCCGAACAGGCTGGCGAATACGATAGTGCTGTAGGCCAGACTGCTCACGACTTGTGTCTTGCCGACCCGGTAAGCGCGGGTCATGGCGATTTGCGCCAGCGTCGCGGTGCAGGCCAGTCCCATTAGTATCAGTGAGCTGTGCCATGTGATGGCATGGAACTGGTCGAACATGATCCAGGTGCCGCTGCACACTGAGGCGATCAGGCTGAAATAGAGCACCGTGCGTGTGTCGGGTTCTCCCAGTATGCCCAGTTGTTTGACGTTGAGGTAGGCGATGCCGGCGAGAAAGCCGGATATCAGGCCGAGTAATCCGGTTAACAGTTGGTCGCGCGCCAGTGTCGGATGCAGCAACAATACCACGCCGCAAAAACCGGTGATGATGGCAAACGATAAGGGTAAATGAAACTTATCCTTATAAATCAAGATAGTAAGCAAGGTTAAAAACATCGGTGCGGTGTAGTTGAGGGTGATTGCGGTGGCCAGTGGAAGTCTGGTTATGCAATAGAAAAACAAGGTCAGCGCGATGGTGCCGGACAGGCCGCGCCACAGGTGATTGCGAAAATGTCGTGTGCCGAGCGGAATGCGCTGCGCATGCATGATAAGGAAGACTAGCAACAGCCCGATGAAGGAGCGGTAGAACACCAGCTCAATATTGGAGAAATAGGGCGCGCCGAGTTTAACGAACACGCCCATGCAGGCAAATAAAAATCCTGCAACCAGCATCCACAAGGCCCCCATCAGGGATAATTCCGGTCTAAGCCGAAATCTGGATTACAGATGAGGTGCAAGGTTGCGGCGCAGATACTCGTGAAAATGCAGCATGCCATCTTCGGTGGGTGACTGGTAAGGGCCGTGCTCTTCGATGCCTCGCTGATACAACGATTTTCGTCCCTGATGCATCCGCATGCAGATCACATCGTCTTCGATGGCGGTTTCGTTATAGGCTTTCTGTTCTGCTTCGACGTAGTCGCGCTCGAATAACACAATGTCTTCCAGATAATAGAATTCGACGATGTTGGTGCAAGCTTCCGGACCGCGAGGAACTAATGTGCTAATGACCAGCGTGCCGGGATACCACTCGACCATGATGTTCGGGTAGTAAGTCAGCCAGATTGCGCCGTATTTCGGCAATTTTCCGCCGTGGTAGCGCAGTACCTGTTCCTGCCAGTCGCCATAAGCTGCGCTGCCGACCTTTTGCAAAGCATTTTTGATGCCTACGGTCTGCACGCTGTACTGTTCGCCGAACTCCCATTTCAGATCATCGCAATCAACGAAATTGCCTAAGCCGGGGTGGAAGGGTACGACGTGGTAGTCCTCCAGATACACTTCGATGAAAGTCTTCCAGTTGAACGCGTATTCATCCACCTGCACACGATCCAGCATATATCCAGAAAAATCAAGATCTTGCATGACCCCGACGCGAGCTAAGTCTCGGCCGATATCGCGCTCTCCCGAGAACAGCAGGCCATTCCAGTTTTGCAGCGGTGATTTATTCAGATGTAAGCAGGGGTTTTGCGGGAAATGCGGTGCGCCTAACAATTCCCCATCGGTCTTGTAGGTCCAGCGATGCAAGGGGCAGACGATGTGCTGCGCATTGCCGCGACCTTGCAGCATGGTGGCCTGACGGTGTCGGCAGATATTGGAGAGCAGTTCCACGCCGTTCGGGTTGCGCACCAGCATTTGCGCCTCGTCACGCAACACCTGATAGTCGCCGAGATTGGGCACCATCAGTTCGTGGCCGACGTAGTTCGGTCCTTGATCGAACAGCATGCGCTGTTCCGCCTCCAAAATTTTGGGGTCGAAATACCAGGCTAACGGTGGTTGCACCTGAGCCGGAGTGAGCTGATTAACGATATTGGACAAACCCACACCATCCTTACTGTGAATATGTTTGTAACTGGAGAATTGCGTGATTTTCCCTTAAATCAGGGGTGAGGGCAACAAAAATTGGCTCTGACTGGTTGCGTTGGGTAAAATAGGCGTCTTTCCTATGCAGAAGACTGAAATGGCCGGAAAATCTCAAAAACCGTTGGGCTACGAAGCGGCCATGGTCGAGTTAGAACAGATCGTCGCCGACATGGAGGCGGGCAAGCTGACATTGGAAGATTCGCTGGCGGCTTATAAGCGGGGTGCGGAGTTGCTGACATTTTGTCGCAGCCGTCTTGAAGATGCGCAGCAACAGGTGCGCGTGCTCGAAGAAGGTGTTTTGAAAGAGCTGGGCGAGGTGATTTGATGAATACTGATTTTTCCGCTTGGGCGGTTGCCCACCAAAGTCGCTTTGAAGACGTGCTGCGCACTTTGTTGCCGCAGCCGGAGATGGCGCCGCAGCGTTTGCATCAGGCGATGCGTTATGCCGTGCTGGATGGCGGCAAGCGGGTGCGCCCTCTGCTGGCTTTCGCTGCGGGTGAGTTGGCTGGCGCGCAACCTGCGCGTCTCAATATCGTCGCGGCGGCAGTCGAGATGATCCATGCTTATTCGCTGGTGCACGACGACATGCCCTGCATGGACGACGATGTGTTGCGCCGGGGCAAGCCTACTTGTCATGTGCAATATGACGAAGCGACTGCCCTGCTGGTGGGCGATAGTCTGCAATCCTTGGCGTTTCAGTTACTGGTCGAACATCGTCTGAGCGATGGACCGCAGCAGCAATTGGCGATGATCAAGTTGCTGGCCGTAGCGTCCGGATCGCGCGGCATGGCGGGCGGTCAGGCGATCGATCTGAACAGTGTCGGCAAGTCGTTGACGCTGCCGGAACTGGAATTTATGCATATCCACAAGACCGGTGCGCTGATCCGTGCCGCCGTCTTACTGGGCGCGCAGTGCGGTAAGGTTTCGGCTGAGCAATTGGCCAAACTGGATCACTACGGCAAATGCGTGGGGCTGGCCTTTCAGGTGGTGGACGATGTGCTGGATGCGGAGGCGGATACCGCGACCTTGGGCAAGACCGCCGGCAAGGATGAAGATAACGACAAACCCACTTATGTCAGTTTGCTGGGCGTAGTCGCCGCGCGGGAGATGGCTAAGAACCTGCACGCGGAAGCGCTGGACAGTCTGGCTGATTTCGGTGATGCGGGACAGCGTCTGCGCGAACTGGCCGATTTTATCGTGTTGAGAAAGTTTTGATGTACTCATTGCTCAATACCATTAACACCCCGGAGGATTTGCGCCATTTGACGCGCGAACAATTGCCGCAACTGGCCCGCGAGTTGCGCGAGTTTCTGGTCGAATCGGTCAGCAAGACCGGCGGCCATCTCTCCTCCAACCTCGGCACGGTGGAACTGACCATCGCCCTGCATACCATCTACAACACGCCGGAAGACCGGTTGGTGTGGGATGTCGGTCATCAAACCTATGTGCATAAAATTCTGACCGGACGTCGCGAGGCGATGAAAACGCTGCGCATGGCGGGCGGCATTGCCGGTTTCCCCAAGCGTGAAGAGAGTGTTTACGATACCTTTGGTACGGGGCATTCCAGCACCTCGATTTCCGCCGCGCTGGGTATGGCGGTGGCCGCGCAACTGTCCGGTTCCGATCGTCGCACTGTTGCGATCATCGGTGACGGGGCGATGACGGGCGGCATGGCGTTCGAGGCGCTCAACAATGCGGGGGCGATGAACGCCAACTTGCTGGTGATCCTCAACGACAACGACATGTCGATCTCGCGCCCGGTCGGCGCACTGAATAATTATCTGGCGCGGCTGATGTCCGGACGCTTTTACGCGGCGATGCGCCGTGGCAGTGAAAAGGTCTTGAAGGGTATGCCGCCGGTGCTGGAATTTGCCAAGCGCGCCGAAGAACATGTCAAAGGCATGGTCACACCCAGCACCCTGTTTGAAGAATTCGGTTTTAACTATATCGGCCCGATCGACGGTCATGATCTGAACGCCTTGCTCGATACGCTGGGCAATATCCGCCAGCTCGAAGGCCCTCAGTTTCTGCATGTGGTCACGCAAAAGGGTAAAGGTTACTCTCTAGCGGAAGAAGATTGTCTGCTGTATCACGGTGTAGGTAAATTCGACCGGACTAATGGCATCGTGCAAAAGCAGGCTGGCAAACCTACCTATACCGAGGTGTTCGGTCGCTGGTTGTGCGATATGGCAGCGTCGGATGATCGCCTGGTCGGCATTACCCCGGCGATGTGCGAAGGCTCCGGCATGCCGGAATTCGCGGAAAAATATCCAACTCGTTATTTCGATGTGGGCATTGCCGAACAGCATGCGTTGACCTTTGCCGCTGGACTGGCTTGTGACGGTTACAAACCGGTGGTGGCGATTTACTCGACCTTCTTGCAGCGCGCCTACGATCAATTGATCCACGACATCGCGATACAAAAATTGCCGGTAGTCTTGGCGATAGATCGTGGCGGACTGGTGGGCGCGGATGGCGCGACCCATGCGGGCAGTTTCGATCTGTCTTTCTTGCGCTGCATCCCCAATATGACGGTGATGACGCCGTCTGACGAGAATGAGTGCCGTCAGATGCTCTACACCGCGATGACGCTGAATGCGCCGAGTGCGGTGCGTTATCCGCGCGGCACGGGGCCGGGCATAGCGGTTAAAGATGAAATGCAGGCACTGCCGGTGGGGCGCGGCGAAATACGCCGTGAGGGTCGTCGCGTGGCTATTTTGGCTTTCGGTTCCATGCTGGCGCCCGCGCTGCTGGCAGGTGACGCGTTGGATGCGACGGTGGTCAATATGCGCTTCGTCAAACCGCTGGATGTCGAACTGGTGCAACGCTTAGCTAGCGAATATGAATTACTGGTCACGGTGGAAGAAAACACGGTGCAGGGCGGAGCAGGCAGCGCGGTGGCCGAATGTATGACCGGTGTCGCGATCCTGAATCTCGGGTTGCCGGATCGCTTTATCGAACAGGGCGAACACGCGCAGATGCTGGCAGACTGTGGTCTGGATGCCGCCGGTTTGATTCGTACAATTAACAACAAATTGACCAAGTAACTTTGTCGGGATTGGTTATAATTCCTGCATTCCGAAATTTATTAGAAAGCTTACTATGAACGCTCCTATAGCTGATGTGCAGAATCTGGCCGATTTACGACAGATTGCGATCAATCGTGTCGGCATCAAAGGCATACGCCATCCCGTCAAAGTGCAAGACAAAAGTGTCGGCGTGCAGCACACCATCGCCACCTTCAATATGTATGTGCATCTGCCGCACAACTTTAAGGGCACGCACATGTCTCGCTTTGTCGAGATCTTGAATCGCCACGAACGCGAGATTTCAGTCGAATCGTACGAGAAAATCCTGCGCGAGATGGTGAAATTGCTGGAAGCGGAATCCGGTTACATCGAGATGAGCTTCCCCTACTTCGTCAACAAGACCGCGCCGATCTCCGGTGTGCAGAGTCTGCTCGATTACGATGTGACGCTGATCGGTGAAATGAAAGAGGGTAAAGCCAGTGTGACGATGAAGGTGCTGGTGCCCGTGACCAGTCTTTGCCCTTGCTCCAAGAAGATTTCCGAGCGCGGTGCGCACAATCAGCGTTCTCATGTCACCATCACGCTGCGCACCAATAGCTTCGTCTGGATCGAAGACGTGGTTGCGATTGCCGAGAAACAGGCGTCCTGCGAGTTGTATGGCCTGCTCAAACGCCCGGATGAAAAATACGTCACCGAACGCGCTTACGACAACCCCAAGTTTGTCGAAGACATGGTGCGCGATGTGGCGGCGGTTCTTAACGCCGATCCGCGCATCGATGCCTACATCGTCGAATCCGAGAATTTTGAGTCTATCCACAATCACTCGGCCTATGCGCTGATCGAAAGAGATAAAACCATTGGGTAAAGAGAGAAGAGGGAAGAGGGAAGGGAGAAGGGTAAAACCGGCGCGCTGTTTTTCCCCTTGAGCACCGCAGGTGCGTTTCCTTCCCCCTTAACCCTTCCCTGAATTTATGAATCCTATCGCTATCCTCCGTCATGCAGCTGTCGAAGGCCCGGGGTTTTTGGCCGGGTTTCTCGATGCGCGCAACATTCCCTGGCAACTGATCGCTATCGACGAAGAGGATGCAATCCCTCGATCTGCACAAGGTTTTTCCGGTCTGATTTTCATGGGCGGGCCGATGAGCGTGAACGACGATCTTCCGTGGATTGCGCAGGAACTGGCATTGATACGGGATGCGGTGGCACGCGATATTCCTGTGCTCGGTCACTGTCTGGGCGGGCAGTTAATCTCAAAATCGCTGGGCGGAATCGTGGCGCAAAATCCGGTCAAGGAGATCGGTTGGGGGCAGGTTGTGGTGGCCGATAATTCAACTGCGCGCACTTGGTTCAGCGGCATTCAGTACTTTGATGCCTTTCACTGGCACGGCGAAACTTTTACGCTGCCGCAAGGCGCGGTTCACCTGTTGTCCAGCGAGCACTGCGTCAATCAGGCTTATGCCATCGGTCCGCATCTGGCCTTGCAATGTCATATCGAGATGACGGAGACGATGATAGCCGACTGGTGTGTAGCGGGGGCGGTGGAACTCTCAGCCTGTGCCGCCAGCCCTGCGGTGCAGACCGCGCAATTCATTGGGCAGCAAATGGCGCAAAAAATAGCTCCGCTGCACGAAGTCGCCGAGCGCTTGTATACGCGCTGGCTGGCAGGCGTGCAAAGATAGTGGATACGCTGGCGAAATTGCGCAGGGGCGAACTCGCAGGGATTCAGCGACTGGACTTGTCGTGCGGCTTAACGCAATTCCCCGTCGAAATTTATCAGTTGGCCGATACGCTGGAGATACTCAATCTCTCCGGTAATGCGCTGTCGACGTTGCCGGATGATTTTCCCAAGCTGCACAAGCTGCGGGTCATCTTCTGTTCCGACAATCAATTCATAGAAGTGCCGGAAGTGCTGGGATGGTGTCCGTTGCTCGAAATGGTTGGATTTAAAGCCAATAAAATTAACAGATTAAGCGGGTTCGCCTTGCCGGTGGCACTGCGCTGGTTGATCCTGACCGACAATCAATTGACCGAATTGCCACCGCAGATCGGGCAATGCACCCGTTTGCAGAAGCTGATGCTGTCAGGTAACCAGTTGCGGCATCTGCCGGAAGAAATGGCGGCGTGCCGCAATCTTGAATTGCTGAGGATTTCTGCCAATCGCTTCGAGTCTTTGCCGGAATGGTTGATGTCTCTGCCGCGTCTGGCGTGGTTAGCCTTTGCCGGCAATCCATTCGTCGATGTCCTGGAAGCAGCTTCCGTTGCAAAACAGGAAATCACCCGCATTCCTTGGCATGGTATCGCGCTGCAACAAAAATTAGGCGAGGGTGCCTCCGGCATCATCCATCAGGCAGACTGGCATGCGCCGGAAGGTGCTACGCCCGTCGCGGTCAAGTTGTTTAAGGGCGCAGTGACCAGCGACGGGTTACCGAAAAGCGAAAAGGCGGCCTGTCTGGCAGCCGGTATTCACCCCAATTTAATCCCCGTCACGGGCAAGATCAGCGGGCATCCTGAAGGAGTGGCCGGGCTGGTGATGGCGCTGATCGATGCGCATTTCATCAATCTGGCCGGTCCCCCGAGTCTGAAATCCTGCACGCGCGACCTTTATCCGGCGGGCACGACATTTTCTCTGGCTATGGTGTTATCGATGGCGCAGGGAATCGCGGCAGCGGCGGAGCAGTTGCATGGTCGCGGCATCATGCACGGCGATTTGTATGCGCACAATATATTGTGGGACGAACAAGGCGATTGCCTGTTGGGCGACTTCGGCGCGGCGTCTTTTATTCCACCTGACAAGGCAGCGGCGCTCGAACGCATCGAGGTGCGCGCTTTTGCTTGTTTGCTGGAAGAGATGCTTGAACGCTGCGAAGAATCTACAACGGCGTTGTGGGACTTGCAGCGCCGCTGTACTCAAGCCGATATAGCCGCCAGACCCTTGTTTGCAGAAATTCGGCAGACATTGACTAATTTTCAATAAATCCTGCCAGGCCAGCAATTCTAAATTCAAAACCAAACCAAGCAAAAAGCAGTGATTATCAGTTTTTTGTATTCGTTTATCGATTCGATACAGAGCTTAACCACAGTCTGTGCAATCCGATCCGTCACAGTGGGTTACGTCTCGGCCTTTTTCAGGGCATTTGTTTCGGTATGAGGCAGGTAGATCTGTCTCGCGTTTCCTTCGACCAAACAAGCCTGAATTCAAAACAACAAGCGCTTGCTGAATGCGGGACAATTCCCCTTAGAAATTGACGGACGTAACACGCGACATCCGGGTAACCCCACTCCGCAGACAACGCCTCCTCGTGAGCAAAATGCGCCGCCGCATCGTCCAGTATGGCTTGCATGCGGCTTTTGATTTCCGCCAGCGCCAGACGCCCGACAGTCGCCTCGTTTAACTCATTGATAAGATGACTAAAATACCGATGCTCCGCATCGATATCCGGAATACCCACACTCAAACTTTCATCCCAGTCCAGCCGCCACACAGGTTCCATCATCGCCCCCCTGCAACATTGAAGCAATAGCCATGCTCACGGAACAGTCGCAAGCAGGCATCCACCACCGTCGCGTCGAATTGTGTACCACGCAGCCGGGTAATTTCCTCCAGCGCAGCATCCACCCCCAGACTGGGACGATAGGGACGGTGGGTCGAGATGGCCTCGACCACGTCCGCCACACTCAGGATACGTGCTTCCAGAAAAATTGCCTCGCCCTTGAGTCCTTGCGGATAACCTGAACCATCCAGCCTTTCATGGTGCTGCGACACCATTTGCGCGATGGGCCAGGGAAAGTTAATCGTCTTCAGGATATCGTAACCCGCCTGCGAGTGCATCTTGATCAGGCTGAACTCGAATTCATTCAGTCGCCCCGGCTTGCTCAAGATTTCTGCAGGAATACGTATCTTGCCCAGATCATGCACGATACCGGCCAGATGAATCGCATGCACCTGTTCCCCGGGCAACCCCATCTGCTGCGCAATCGCCACAGCCAGTTCGGCCACGCGGGCCTGATGACCGGAGGTATAGGGATCGCGCATCTCGACGATGGAGGCCATCGCACGCACCGTGTCTTCCAGGTTGTCTTGCAACTGTTGCAGATGCTGCTGGCTTTGCTCCAGCGCCAAATCGCGCTCATGGCGAACTTGCAGATTACGCACACCGAACGCCAAATCTCCGGCCATTTCTTCCAGCAGATCGATTTCACCGGGACTAAAGGCATTTACTTCATCAGCATACACGTTAAGCACACCGAAAACGCCACCGTTCCCGCTGATCAACGGCAAGGCAATTTTAGCCGCATAGCCGCGTTGCAATGCCGCATCGCGCCACGGCAGGAAAAATAAATCACAACTTATATCCTGACACAGCTGTGTTTCACCACTGCGGATAGCGCGACCGGATACCCCCATGCCGCGTTCAGTTTCCGCCCAGGTGAGTTGCATCGAGTCCAGATAGCCTTCGTCCAGCCCGGCATACCCCATAATTTTGATGGATTTTTGCTCGTCGTGCTGAACATAACCCACCCAGGCCAACCGGTAACCGCGTTGTTGCACGATAGCCTGACAAATGGTCTGCAACAGTTCGTCTTCACTGCTGGCATGTACCAGATTGCGGTTCACCGCGCTCAAGGTGGCGAGCGCCCGGTTCGCATGTTCAACCGCCACTTCCGCCTGTTTCTGATCCTCAATCACACTCAGCAACGCCCGGCGCGTCTGATTGGCTTCGCTAAGCAAGCGCTGCAACTCGGCATGATTTTTCGCCAGTTCGGCCTCGGCTTCGCAGCGTTGCTGCCGTATCTTTTTTTCCTCCAACGCACGCGTCACCGCCGTGGGCAGGCGCGACAATCTATCCTTGAGGATGTAATCGGTGGCACCCTGCCTGATGGCTTCGACCGCAGGGCCCTCCCCCATCGAGCCAGTCACGAAGATATAGGGCAGATCCGGGTAGCGTTCCCGGACGATGAGCAATGCCTGCGAGCCGTCAAATCCCGGCAATTTATAATCGGCCAGAACAAGGTCGGGACGAAACGTATCCAGTGCCGCAACAAAATCCGCTCGATTCTCCACCCGCAGCGAGGTAAATTCGATGCCCGCACGGCGCAAACAGCGCTCGTTGAGCTCCGCGTCGGGCGGGCTGTCTTCCAGCAGCAGAATACGCAGTCGCTCACTCATCATCTCACTCCAGCGCAGGCGGAGCGCGGTTGACCAGCATCCAGTACAAGCCCAGTTCCGCCACCGTCTTGGCGAACTCCTCGAAACCCACCGGCTTGGAAACGAAGCTGTTTGCGCCTAACTGGTAACTCTCCACGACATCTCGTTCTTCCCGGGATGAGGTCATCACGACCACCGGGATCAGTCGGGTGCGCTCATCCGCCCGCATTTGTTTCAACACCTCCAGCCCGTCCACCTTGGGCAGACGCAGATCGAGCAACACCACATGCGGAATCAAATTGTGGCGCGCAGCGTAGTTGCCGCGCCTGAACAAAAAATCCAGCGCTAGGGCCCCGTCCTTGACCCATTCCAGATGATTGGCAAGACCGTGTTTCCTCAATGCCCGCTGCGTCAACTCTGCATCGGTGGGATTGTCCTCCACCAGTAAAATATCAACTGCCGTATTCGTTTGCATCATCAATCTCCTGTGTTGTTACCCCCATCCTGGCCTTCCCCCTGAAAGGGGGAAGGAAACTTGTACCCTCCCCCTTTCAGGGGGAGGGTTAGGGTGGGGGTAAATCCGTTAGTTTTTCCATTATCACCGACAACACCCCATCCAGATTATTCAAGACATCATTGTTCCAAAAGCGCACAACCCGCCAACCCATGGACTGCAAAAAAGCCTTCCTCTGCTCATCACAATCTATCTGTTCCTGATGCTGTCCGCCGTCCAGTTCGATCACCATTTTCCGCTCGATGCAGGCGAAGTCAGCGATGTATCGTCCAATCGGATGCTGGCGGCGAAAACGGTGTCCATTGAGCTGTTTACCTCGCAAAGCCCGCCACAGCACATGTTCGGCATCGGTCATGTCACGGCGTAGCGACCTTGCCCTCAAGGTGGTTAGCAAACTGATCATTCTGGTGCTCATTGAACGTTGTACCCCCTCCCTGACCCTCCCCCTGAAAGGGGGAGGTGGTAAGATTCCTTCCCCCTTTCAGGGGGAAGGTTGGGATGGGGGTTAGGGTGGGGGTGGCAGTACCGGCAGACTGAACCAGAACGTGGCGCCTTCGTCTACCCGGCCCTCTGCCCACACCCGCCCACCGTGTTTCGCAACGAAACGCTTGACGATCGCCAGTCCCACGCCGGTGCCCTCGAATTCCTCCATGCCATGCAAGCGCAGAAACAACCCGAACAGCTTGTTGGCATAATCCATATTGAATCCGGCACCATTGTCGCGAACGGAATAAATCACCTCCTCACCTTCACTGTGCCCCGCCACTTCAATCACCGCCGGTTCGCGTCCACGCGTGAACTTAACGGCATTCTCCAGCAAATTCTGCCACACCTGATGAACGGCGGCAGGATCGCCAGAGCACGCAGGCAACTCGGTCAGGCGAAGTTCGATGTTGCGTCCCGCCCTGCGCGGTGCTAGCTCTTGCCACACCTGCTGCGCCAGCGCATTCATGTCCAGCGTAACCAGACGCAATTCGGCACGACCGGCACGCGAGAAAGCCAGAATATCGTCGATCAGTTGCCCCATTTTCCGGGCATTGTCACTCACCACCTTGAACAAGCGCAGCCCTTCTTCATCCAATTTATCGGCGTAATCTTCGCGCAAAATGGCCGCGAAACCGTCAATCGCGCGCAACGGGGCGCGTAAATCGTGCGACACCGAATAGCTGAAGTTTTCCAGATCGGTATTGGCCGTCTGTAACTGGGCGGTGCGCTGCATCACGCGCTGCTCCAGCTCGGCATTGAGTTGACGAACTTGCTCTTCCGCCCGCTTGCGATCGGTAATATCCCGGAAAAATGCGAAGAAACACTCTCCCAGTTCTACGACATGCTGGGCGCTGACCTCGACATCAATGATCGTGCCATCCCATCGGCGATGTCGGCTCTGAAACCGGTCACTACCGGTTTGGATGATTTTCTGAATGTGGAGGGCGGTCTCTTCGACCGATTCGGATGCCTCAATATCCGAAATATTCATACACAGCAACTCTTCCCGCGTGTAGCCCAGCATCTGGCAGAGCGCCCCATTCACTTCCAGAATGCGGCCGGAGAAATCATTGCTCATAAAGCCATCTAACGAAGTCTGAATCAGGGTGCGATACAAACCTACTTCACCCTCAATGAGATTTTCCGCCTGTCTCCGGTTAACACTACTTGATTGAAGAGGAACCGATTCATCCACGATTCATTTCTCCTCTCTCATCGGGTTCTGCGCTGGGGTAGCGCGGCGGCTTATCGGCCAACTCCAGCAACTCGTTCACCTCGCGTTTGAGCGTCAGAATGCGATCCTCACGACCCAGCGTAATCGCCTGCCAGCGTTTTAGCTCATCCAACTGTTCGGTCAATTTGGCTTCCGCCAACTTGCGCTCGGAAATATCCCGGTGAATACCAATCATCCGCAGCGGCTTCTGCGCCTCATCCCATTCCACAACCATTGCGATGGAATGTAACCACAGCCAATCGCCGGAGAAGGTGCGCCGTCGGTACTGGATAGTAGTCGGGCCGCCGGAAGCAAGGCAAACTTGTACAGCACCCAGCACGGCGTCATGGTCATCCGGATGGAGATTGTCTATCCAGTTTTGCATGGAGGACTGAAAATGCTCGGGGTCAAATCCGATCATAGCCGGGTATTCCGGGCTGACATGAGCCTCGCCCGTCTGGACATTGACATCGAACCAAGCCTGATTTGACGCTGCGAGCGCAAGCCGTAAACGTTCCTCGTTCTCGCGCAGTTGAGCCTCTTCCTTTTTGCGCTCGGTGATGTCGATAGCGACCCCGCAAATGGCATAGATTTTTCCAGTGGAATCTTGAAGCGGGAATTTATTCGAGATGTAGATGTGAATACCGTCATCATGCGGCACATACTCCTCGACCTCAACGGACTGCCCGGATTGCGTAACGGCCTGATCGTGCTTGACGAAGGCCACGGCCATCTCATGCGGAAAAACATCGTAGTCGGTTTTCCCCCGCAGCGTCGCATCAGACACATGGAATAGCGTTTCATATAAGCGGTTCACAAAAAGATATCGGCCGAGCAGATCCTTCACGAAAATCACCGTGTTGCTGTTATCGGTAATGGAGCGCAACAGGGACTCGCTTCTGGCAAGCGCCTCATCCAGCTTGCGGCGTTCGGTGATGTCTTCGAGGATATGCACGGAGTAGCTATATCCGCCCCGTTCATCATGAATGGGAAAAGCGCGCGAACGGTAGAGGGTATCATCGAGCGTCACCTCGTCTTCCGCCCCCGCCCCCTCCTTTTCATCTGCTTTTTCCATCGCCCGCAGACAACAGGTCTGCGGCGCACCCGTTTTCGGAAAAATATCGTAATAGGGATGGCCGATGATTTCCTTGAATTTGATCCCGGCGCATTTCTGGTAAGCCTTGTTGCAACGTAAAACGCGCAATTCTTTGTCATGCAGAAAGATGGGATCGTCTATGACATCCAGCGCGTCCATCCACTCCTGGTGTACTTGTTCGAGCTTCTTGCGCGAGTTGTCCAGATCTTCGAGCATAAACAGCAGCGCGCTGCGATTTTCTTCCCGCTCCCGGTTGGCGTCTTGCTGTTCGACATCATGGCATTCGTAACGCGCTCTAGCCTCGACCAGCGCACGCTGCGCGGCTTTTAACTCGTTTTGCAGTTTTTCCGTGGAATCGCTCATGGCTGGTGTCGGCTCGTTTGCATATCGGCGATCTGCTGGCGCAGCGCGGCGTTTTCATCCACCAGCTCCTTCATGCGCAGTTCACGACCCACCGTCACTTTCTGAAAACACAATAATTCGTCCAGTTGTTGCTGCAGTTTCTGCTGGGCTTGTAGCCGTCCTTCAAAAAGCCCGCGAATCAAGTGTATACCGAGCACTATTAATATTGAAACGGACAGCGCGATTAAATCATTCAGATTGTCAAATAAAATACCATTTACAATCAAACCATTATGCTCCGCCAATTCAATGCACCGGCGCACCCCCATCAGCACGAAAGCAGCTGAAAATACCAGCCAAGCTTTCGCATTACCGGTGAGCGGTATCAGACGCAATGCCCAGATAATGGCGAGCAGTTGCAGTACGACCGCCAGCGGATGACCCCATGAACCTATCAACATGGTATTACCTCAAGTAATGTGCATCAATGCTGCGGGTTCGGATCGCACGCCAAGCCCGCACCCCCGCCGTTATGTGTGATTGTTATCGACAGTCCGAACAAAAGCTTTAAATATATAGACCGGCTATTAGGGTCAAACTCGATTTATTTTAATTTTCGTTAAAAATCAATATATTGCAAATTCAACCACTAAATCGAGTCTGACCCTATTTTCAAAGATTTGCGCAAGTCACTATTTTTATGGATAATGCTCGGCTGAATCTACAGTATGCGCACACCCGCCGCACCAATTACCCGCAAGGAAAAAAAATGAAAGCCGATATTCATCCGAATTACCACGAAATCACCGTTACTTGCAGCTGCGGTAACAACTTCAAAACACGTTCAGTAATGGCTAAGGACACACTAAACATCGAAGTTTGCTCCGAATGCCACCCGTTCTACACCGGCACGCAGAAAATTATGGACACAGCTGGTCGCATTGACAAGTTCCGTCAAAAATACGCGTCCAAAGCGGCGTAAATTTGATGTGCAAATGAACAATTTGCACTCAACAGCATCGAAAGGCAGCTTTTGCTGCCTTTTTTATTGCCAAAAATAAACCTCTCTGACTTTTTACAGGAATTGTCATGCGTTTTCTGATAGTTAGCTGTCTGCTTGCCCTGCTCACCGGCTGCGCGCAAAACCCGGTCACCGGATCGAATGATTTCGTGATGATGTCGGAGAACCAGGAAATCGCCATCGGCCGACAAAACGATGCGCAGATCAAGAAACAGTACCGCGTTTACGGATCAAAACCGCTGCAGGACTACGTGAACAGAGTAGGTCAACGCATCGCAAAACAAAGCCACCGCCCCGATCTGGAATATCACTTCACCGTGCTGGACACGCCGGACATTAACGCCTTCGCGCTGCCAGGCGGCTATGTCTACATCACACGGGGCATCATGGCCTATCTCAATTCAGAGTCTGAACTCGCCGCAGTATTAGGCCATGAAATCGGCCACGTCACCGCGCGCCACGGTGTGCGCCAGCAAAGCGCAGCTCAGGCCGCCAATATCGGACTTACTATCGCCTCTATTTTTGTGCCTGAAATCAATACAGTAGGCGGCAGCAATCTGGCCAACATCGTCGGCGGCGCCCTGCTGTCCGGTTACGGGCGAGATCATGAACTGGAGGCAGATCGTCTGGGTGCAGAATATCTGGCGCGCACTGACTACGATCCGCAAGCCATCATCACCGTGATCGGCGTTCTGAAGAATCAGGAACTGCAGGATGCCAAACTGGCAAAACAGGAAGGTCGCGAGCCGCGTAAATACCACGGGGTATTCGCCAGCCATCCTGACAATGACACCCGCCTGCATCAGGCTGTAGGTGAAGCGGAGAAGAAGAACACCACCGCCCACGCACATTTTGCCGGTCGGCGTGAATACCTCGCCGCCACCGAAGGACTGGTGTTTAATGACAACAGCGACCAGGGCATCGTGCGCTACAACGGCTTCTACCACGGCGAACTCGGCATCGCCCTGCAATTTCCAAAAAACTGGCAGGTGCACAATCTTCCGACATCGCTAGTTGCGGTCAGCCCGCAAGGCGAAGTTCAATTACAAATGAAGATGACCAACGCAGACCGGGCTTCGCCGGAAGACTATGCGCGCCGTCTGGCAGGTTATAGCGCACAGATCACCCATACCAGCACCCACGGCCTGCCCGTTGCACTGTTCGATTTACCCAATACGGCAGGTGGCGTGATTTTCATGGACAAGCAGGCCTACATACTGCAGGCAAAAAGCAAGGCGGGAGAAATACCAGCCAGCCTCCGCCGTGAAGTCATCGACACGGTAAAGAGCTTCCATACCATTAACGAGCATGAACGCCAACTGCTCAAACCGCTTACGCTACACACCATTACCGCCAGAGCCGGTGACAGTTACGCCGAGCTGGCGAAAAACTCACCGCTGGGCGATTCGGCGGAAAACTATTTGCGCCTGATCAACGCAGCTTACCCCGATGGCGAACCTGCGCCCGGTCAGCAAATCAAGTTAGTCAGATAATAAACTACTGCCTGCCACGAGCTTACATGTACTACATCAAGCCGACCGATCCTAACCCCGTCACGCCCGCCAAGGGCGTGATGCTGGGCGCACTCTGCCTGGTCTGGTTGCTTACCGGCCTGATCGGACACGACCCGTGGAAGCCGGAAGACGCCTACAGCTTCGGCGTGATTTATTCCATGTTACAGACCGGCCTCTATCTGGTGCCCACACTGGCCGGCGAACCCTTCATGACCAATCCGCCGCTGTATTACTGGACCGCAGCGTTATTCACCAACCTTTTTTCACCGCTGTTACCGCTGCACGATGCCGCCCGGCTCGCCAGCGGCTTATACAGTGCCCTGACATTACTGTTCATCGGGCTTGCCGGCCGCAAACTGTATGGCGAGAATCGCGGCTGGGCCGCAGCAATCAGCCTGATGGGCTGCTTAGGCATACTGGTTCGTGCGCACCAGATGATCACCGATCTGCCGCTGCTCGCCGGGATCGCCATGATGCTGTACGGCTTTACTCACAGCCAGGAGCGTCCGCTTCGCGCCGGCATCTGGCTGGGCATCGGTGTCGGCATCGGCTTCATGTCCAAGGGCTTTATCTCGCCGGTACTGTTCCTGCTGGTCGCCGCCCTGCTGCCCGCGCTGTTTCGAAATTGGCGGGTACGGCATTACGCCTACAGCATCAGCATTGCGCTGCTATGCGCCCTGCCTTGGCTGACCCTCTGGCCTTATCTGCTGCACCAGCATTCAAGCAAACTATTCTCCGACTGGTTCTGGTCGAACAACCTTGGCAACTGGCTGGAATTTATACAGGCAGGCCCGAACAAGGAGGCATGGTACTACCTGAAGAATTTGGCCTGGCTGGCCTGGCCTGCCTGGCCGCTGGCCGGCTGGGCGCTCTGGCGTGAACGAAAAAGACTGGCGCAACGCGACGATCTGCAACTGCCGCTGGTGAGTTTTATCGTGATGTTTGTCGCCCTGAGCTTAGCGCCCAATATCAAGGAAGTCTATGCCTTGCCGATGCTGCTGCCTATCGCACTGCTGGCCACCGCTTCGCTCTCCATGTTGAAACGCGGGGCTGCTAATGCACTGGATTGGTTTGGACTGATGACCTTTGCGCTGCTTGCCATCGCCCTGTGGTGGGGCTGGGCGGGACTATTGCTGGACAATCACGCCAAAATCACCCTATGGCTTAAAGACTACCAACCGGGTTTCGAGCCAGCCTTTAAGACCACTCCGTTCGTCATCGCCATCATCGCCACCCTGCTTTGGCTGGCGCTGGTGTGGCGTGTAGGACGCTCGATGCGCCGTGCCATCGTCAACTGGGCATCCGGTATCACGCTGATCTGGATACTGGCGATGACGCTGTGGCTACCTTGGCTGGACAGCGGCAAGAGTTACCGCAGCATGGTCGCCTCGCTGCAACAATCGCTGCCGCCTGACGCCAACTGTATCGCGCGCAACCGGAGTTTAGGAGAGGGTCAGCGCGCCATGCTGCATTACTTCGGCAACATCCTCACCCAGCGCGATCCGGCACGTATCTGCGAACTGCGACTGATTCAGGGTGACAAACTCTCAGGCCCGCTGATGGATGCATCGCGCTATACAAAAATCTGGGAAGGCAGCCGCAAGGGCGACAAAAATGAACACTACCGGCTGTACCGGGAGATCAAGAAGTAAAGCGACAAGCTAAAAATAAATTTTCTACATTTTCAACAAGTTACAAATATAACCTGAACGCCGCGCGACAACGCCAGTGACTGCACCGCAACAGCAACTTCCTCACCACCAGCCATCTCCTCTTTTTCCAGTGGATACCGCGCCAGCACCGCAGAGGCAAACTCACTCACCGTTTTAAACTGATCAGACGGTTCAGCGGTTACCGGGCGTACCGCCTGAAAAAACCACAGCCCATTACGCCGGGTGATCGCCAGCAGATAAAAATCATATCCGTGTGCAATCACCTGCTTGTCACGCACCTCAAAAAACTGGGATGCGGTATTTTGTGCAGACAAAGTGCCGAGCTGAACAATAATCGCCTCGATAAACGGCTGAGCCAGGTTCAATCTGGGCTGTAGCGTCAAGTGATACTGACCCGCACGCTCAATCACCAGCGGATTTTCCAGCGGCGGCGTTTTGCCCGGACGGAAGAAAATCAAATACAACATGCACAGCGTGATCAGCGTCGCGGTTTCGATCATGGTCTAGCCTTTAGCTTACAGCTCGCACAACCGCGTGGCCTTACACTGCTCCTGCAATGATGGGCGTCTCACACAGCACATCCGCATTCTGGGCGCGATGACGCAGCGCATGATCGATCAGCACCAGCGCCAGCATCGCTTCGGCGATCGGTGTCGCGCGTATGCCGACGCAAGGATCGTGACGACCGTGCGTTTCCACCCTCACCGGCTCCCCCTGACGATTGATCGAGCGGCGCGGGATACGTATGCTGGAAGTCGGCTTGATCGCCAGATGCGCGACGATCTGTTGACCTGTCGAAATCCCGCCCAGTATGCCGCCCGCGTGGTTGGACAAGAAACCTCCCGGCGTCATTTCATCGCCGTGTTCGCTGCCCTTTTGCGTCACACAAGCAAAGCCGTCGCCTATCTCGACCCCCTTGGCTGCATTGATACCCATCAGCGCATAAGCGATTTCCGCATCCAGCCTGTCATAGACCGGCTCGCCCCAACCCACCGGGACATTTTCCGCCACCACGGTCAGTTTAGCCCCGATCGAATCGCCGGACTTGCGCAACGCGTCCATGTAATCTTCAAGAGATTCGACCACAGACGGATCAGCCGAAAAGAATGGATTTTCGTTCACGCCATCCCAGCTCACAAACGGCATCTGAATATCGCCCAATTGCGAGAGATAGCCGCGTATCACCACCCCGTAACGCTCAGACAGCCATTTTTTGGCCACCGCACCGGCCGCCACGCGCACCGCCGTCTCGCGCGCCGAAGAACGCCCGCCGCCGCGATGATCGCGAAAACCGTATTTTTGCGTGTAGGTGTAATCCGCGTGGCCGGGACGGAAAGTCTCGTGAATATTGCCGTAGTCCTTGCTGCGCTGATCTTCGTTGCGGATCAACAGGGCAATCGGCGTGCCGGTCGTTTTGCCTTCAAAAACGCCAGAGAGAATCTCCACCGTATCCGATTCGCGCCGCTGCGTGACGTGACGCGAGGTGCCGGGCTTGCGCCTGTCCAGATCATGCTGGATATCGGCTTCACACAAAGCCAGTCCGGGCGGACAGCCGTCCACCACACAACCGATGGCCGCACCGTGCGATTCACCGAACGAAGTGACTGTAAAAAGGGTACCAAATGTATTTCCTGACATAACGCGATCTCGCAAAAAGAGAGCGCGCAGTTTAACATACGACCTTTCGAATAGCCTGCCATGAAAGCGATCCTGACCGGCATGGAAAAGTGACCGCCCCTGATAATGAAATCCGCCATGCCCGTTCCCTCACTCCCGCCCCCCCTCTCCCAAAGGGCGAGGGGTACAGTTCGTCGCTGCGCGAATTTCACATTAATTGACACCCACTGCCATCTGGACGCCTTCGGCGACAATCAGGCTGAAATATTACGCACCGCCCTAGACGCTGGGATCGGCCATCTCGTCATCCCCTCGGTCGAGCGCGGAAATTTTGCCATCGTGCACAAGATATGCGAGCAGCACCCCAACTGCCACCCGGCTTACGGCATCCACCCCATGTACACCGATAACGCGACACCAGAAGAGCTGGCAATATTGCGCGACTACTTGCAGGATCATCGACCCGTTGCGATCGGCGAAATCGGTCTTGATTTTTTCATTGAAAATCATAATGTTACAAAACAGGAATATTTCTTTGTCGAACAACTCAAGCTGGCGCGTGAATTCGACCTGCCGGTTCTGCTGCACACCCGGCATGCCACCGACACCGTACTCAAACACCTGCGCCAGATCAGGGTGAAAGGCGGCATTGCCCATGCGTTCAGCGGCAGCCGGGTACAGGCGGAGGCATTCACCAAGCTGGGTTTCAAGTTAGGCTTCGGTGGCGCGATAACCTATGATCGCGCCACCCGGATACGCGACCTTGCCACCACCTTACCGATGACTTCCATCGTGCTGGAGACAGACGCACCGGACATTCCCCCCGCATTTGTGACAGGCGGCGAACCCAACAAACCGGAACATCTGTTACGCATCGCTCAGACGCTCGCCGAGCTGCGCGGAATCTCCATGGCAGAAATCGCACAAACCACCACCGAAAATACATTGCATGCGCTGCCTGATTTAATCCCGTTATAATCCCGCCATGAAAAATACCACACCACCCCAATTCGAACGCACCCAGATTCTCATTAAAGAAGAGGGCATCGCCAAACTGGCCGGCAAACATGTATTTGTCGCGGGGATGGGTGGCGTAGGCTCACATTGCACCGAAGCGCTGGCGCGTGCCGGTATCGGTCGACTCACTCTGCTCGATCACGATGTGGTGGCGATGAGCAATATCAATCGCCAATTGCCCGCCCTGCTGTCCACCGTCGGGCAATCGAAGGCCGAGGTGATGAAGGCTCGCATATTGGACATCAATCCCGATTGCGTCGTTACACTGGTGCGCACTTTTTTAGGGCCGGAAAACGTCCACGAACTGGTGCCGCATGACTGCGATTACATGATCGACTGCATCGACTCGATGAACTGCAAGGTCGCGTTGATCGCTCACAGTGTATCGCTGGGACTCAAAGTCGCCTCCAGTATGGGCGCGGGCAACAAACTCGATCCGTCAAAAATACGTCTGGCCGATATCAGCGAGACCAGCATCTGTCCGCTGGCACGCGAGATGCGCAAACATTTGCGCGATGCCGGTATCAAGCAAGGCATATTGACGGTGTATACCGATGAGCACCCCAGACCGACACTGCCGCCGCAACCGGTCGACCGTGGCCGCCCGCGCTCGGTGAATGGCACGATCAGCTATATGCCCCCGCTGTTCGGCTACATGCTGGCCGGTGCCGTGATCAAGAGCCTGCTGGAGGAATGACTTGCCAATGAATTTTATAAGCACCGGATTTCTTACAACACGTTTTCTGACCCGCCACTTGCTTCGCTGCAATCGCAACTCAAAAGTCGCAATGACGGCCTATTTTTAGGCCGGACGAACAAACACAGCAATATCACAAATATAATCATAATGTTAGATAACATTGCAAAGCATTTAATCACGGCTAAACCTGTTTTTTCACAAGCTGAAATGCATTGCTATTTAGTATATTAGCGTTTGCCTGTTAAGCTTCGTGTAAGTTTTTCCGCCCTACAGTGTAAGTTTGGTGTAAGATATCGCCTTCATCGGATACTGAATACGCCAAGTGCGACATTGAGCAATGCAAAAACTTACCTACAGACAAACCCATTTCTCCCCGCTCACCCGGATTGCCGACCAAACGAATAGCGGACACTGTTCGTCCGTCGCCAGCCTCTGTTTAGTGCTCGGATCATGAAATTACTACCGCTCGCCGTCATTTGCGTCGCACTTATCGCCGGATGTAATTTTCAGGACAGTAAATTAACCGGCCATATCGATGCTCAACCATGTGAAAACATCGGCTCACAGACGATAGCCTCACCATCCGGCGAATATAGAGCCATTATCTTTTCAAGGAACTGCGGCGACGGTACGAGTGTAAACACCCACGTCTCAATCGTCCGTTCTAACGAAGCACTCCCGGATGAAAACGGTAATGCACTCGTTACCAAACACAAAGCACTACCTGTCGCCCTGCGCTGGACAGATGATTCTGAATTACAAGTTTTCGGCGTCAGCGTTGATTCACCGGAAAAACAGAACTCGCAAGTATCTGGCGTGCGGATCACGTATTCCAAGTCGAACACCAACAGCTAAAAAATACAATCGTTATGAAAAATTCTGCGAAGGATATTTGCAATCTTTTCCGCAAGTTTGGCGGCGATACCAATAATTACCAGGAAATTCAACAGCGGTATATTGGTGAGAGGGCGCGTGAATCATGGCCTATTGTGAAAGCGATGGAAAAAAGTCGTGCCAAGCCGCCTAAACTTAAATCCTTGTCCGCAACACAGACTGTGGTCACGCCCGCATTGGTGAAATCAGCAAATTCCGTGAGACGCCCAAATGCAGTTGCGACGACAACACGAATACGGACGGGTGACTTTCAGTCAAAAAACCATCCCGCTGGAATAAATTTGCGAGCGCTTGCGACACCCGTGCCAGATTCACCACAACCCGGCCAGTTCACGAAAGATGCACCGCTCAGCGTGGTGTTTTCACGACTCATGAAACAGCAGGATGTTGCCAGATCACCCGTAATAAAATTGTGGGGCTGGCTGGGACTCGTTAAATGAGAATGACTGCACTACCCCAGCAATTCTAAGCATGCAGGGCGGAGCGCTTGTGACTCCGCCCTTCCCTCATCGGAATATGGTGCCCCGGATCACCCCTCGCGGTTGCGCATATGATCAGCCACCTTGCTCAAGGCGATCGATAACTCAACGCGCAGAACTTCGTCTTCGACCACATCGTTCAAAGCCTGATTCATACACATCATCCACTGATCCCGTTCGGAATTGCCGATAGCGAACGGAAAGTGACGACGACGCAGAAACGGCTCGCCGAATTCCTGGATAAACAGCTGCGGCCCTCCCAGCCAGCCGGACAAAAACTTGAACAATTTATCATTGGCACTGGCAAGGCTCGCTGCGTGCATCTTGCGTATGCCGTAGGATTCTGGCAACTCATCCATCAGATGATAGAAACGATCCACCAGCGCGTGGATTTTTTCCGCGCCGCCAATGCGTTGATAATGCGTCAATACAGGAAGATTATTGCTCATTGTTTACCATTCTCGAAAAGAAACGCCCAAGCCCATCGCGGTCTGGCGGTGATTATAGTCGATCAAACTCTCTCCAAAACCGCTGCTCAATTGCACATGCAGCCTTGCCGCTTTACCCAGTTGCACCGGCATAGACCAATCCATCTGCATAAAACCTAAATTATTATTAATATTCAAATTGTTGCGCATCAACAAGGCAAACGCCTGCGATTTATTCTCAGGTTCCCAACGAACAAGCACGTCACCTCGACCCATGTAGTGAACAATATCAGGATTGTCATCTTTGAACGAATTTTCCGGAATTCGCCACCAGCCGCGCCCCAGCACCGACACATTATCCCATTCCCAGCCGCCCTGCACATAGACGCGGTTCCAGCTGCGAGAACCGGGCAGTGCGCGTCCGTTCGACTGGTGCTCCAGCCCCAGATTGAGCAGCTTCCAGCCTGACGCGTTGCCGGTGCCCAGCGCAACGATGAGTTCAGGCTGATAATTGGTTTCTCTGAATGGCGACGAATTGCGGGTGTTAAACACCTGCCAGTGCGACTGCTGCGTATAGGCTCCCCACAGCCGCGCCGTCTTTACCCCCCACCAGCCCAGATTTTCCAGCGTAAAAACGTCGGTCTTGAAACTCAATTGAAACTTGGATTCGAGCGCATCCAGATCATAAGGAACCGTGACGGCATTCGTGGCCGTGGCCGGCTGATTGTTGACGCGATTCGTTTCACGCACGATCAGATAACTCTGCCGGTGCGGTTGCAATCTATCCAGACTGCTTGGGTCGCGGCGCGGACGGTTATCCAGGTTCCACCCCCGTGTCAGATAGGAACGCTCAACAGTCACCTCGTTTTGCTTTACGATGGGCTCTGCCGGGGCGCGCGTTTCGGAATATGATTGCGCGGCAGGCAAATCAGCCAGCGCATTATCGAAACACTTCAAACGTTCAACATGGTTGTCAGGGAATTTTTTTGCGCACAGCACAAAATCATCGTCATTGGCACAAGCGGTCTGACTCAGGCCGAAACACAAGGTAAACTGAAGCGCATAAAATCCTAATATATTAATTTTTATCATAAAGTTATTGAGACAAAGGGAAACTCGCCAGCACCGGATAATGCGCCTCACCGGGCTCGGACTGCAACAACACAAACTCACTCACCCGCCAATGCACGGGCTGCATTTCCGGCAATATCTCATCGCTCCAGTGCACATTGCGCATCAGAGTGACATGCGGTTTGTATTCCCGCGAAGGATTAACAAGCCCACTCGTCAACATATCCTTTTCAAAATCACTTTTCAGCCCGAGATGAGAGGGGACGATTGCCCCTTCCACTTCCCGGGGAAGGTTTGAATGAGGGGTATCAAATTTAAAACGATGTTGAACCAAATGCCGCTCCAGTTCGCTCACCAGATACTGCAACGGTACAGGGACGATGCCCGGCGCGGCATACACAATATGGTTGTGTCCCCAATAACGCGCCACGTCGAAACACAGCTCAAAGCGTTGCGCGACGACTTCTTCCGCAGCCAGCTTTAAGGCCTCCAGACGGGCAACATCGACCTCACCTAAGAAGACCAGCGTAGCATGCAAAGTCTGCGGACTCATTGCACGCCCGCTGCACGGCAAGCGCCAGCCGGACAGCAAACGCCGCTCAGCCTCACCGGGCCACAGTGCAAAAAAGAGTCGAATCGAGTCAGATGGCGTACTTATCATGGGCCGATATTGTATCCGCAATCAGCTCAGGGTCGAGCAGTGCGTCGCAATCAGGTAAAATGGCAGCTGGATAAATATATGGCTGCCCCCTAAATTCATTAGCGGTTGCCGCAAGGAACATCATGAACGTGCGTTTGCGTGAAATCCCCTATAACTACACCTCGTTTTCCGACCGCGAAATTGTCTTGCGCCTGTTAGGCGCCGAGGCCTGGGACATCATCAACACCTTGCGCAGCGAGCGCCGTACAGGCCGCTCCGCGCAGATGCTGTATGAAGTACTGGGCGACATCTGGGTGGTTACACGCAATCCCTATTTGCAGGATGACTTGCTGGGCAACGCCAAACGACGGGCGGCACTGATTGAGGCGTTGCACCACCGGCTCAATGCCATCGACGAACGCCGTCAGGACAACCGCACCGTTAAACGTCTGCTGGAACTAGCCCGCGAGGCGGTGAATGGTTTCTCCGCCGAATTCGAGCAGACCCTGCAACTGCGTCGTCGCGCCTTGCGGGAACTCTCGCGCATTACCCGCCGTGACAACATCCAGTTCGATGGTTTGGCGCGCGTCACTCATGTGACCGACGCGACCGACTGGCGCGTGGAATATCCGTTCGTGGTTCTGCATCCGGACACCGAAGAAGAGATCGCGGCACTGGTACGAACCTGTATCGAGCTCAAGCTGACCATCGTGCCGCGCGGCGGCGGCACAGGCTATACCGGTGGCGCAGTGCTGCTGGATAAGTTTTCGGCGGTCATCAATACCGAAAAGCTGGATGCGATTTCTCCGATTGAATCCACAGTGCTGCCGGGATTGAGTGCACCTTATGCCACTATCCACTGCGGCGCAGGCGTAGTGACGCGTCGCGTGATGGAGGCGGCAGAACACAACGGACTGGTATTCGCGGTCGACCCGACCTCTGCAGACGCCTCGTGTATCGGCGGCAACGTATCCATGAACGCCGGCGGCAAAAAAGCCGTCCTGTGGGGCACGGCGCTGGACAATCTGGCGTCCTGGCGCATGGTCACACCCGACGGACTGTGGATGTTCGTGGAGCGGTTGGATCACAATTTAGGCAAGATCCACGATGCGGCTTCCGCCAGTTTTCGCATCAGCCGTTTCGAGGCCGATGGCAAGACTGCGCATGGCGCACCGGAAATTTTAACCATACCCGGCAACGCGTTCAGAAAAGCCGGCCTGGGCAAGGATGTCACCGACAAATTCCTCTCCGGCCTGCCCGGCATACAAAAAGAGGGCTGCGACGGGATCATCACTTCGGCGCGCTTTATCCTGCACCGTGCGCACACGCACACACGCACTGTCTGTCTGGAATTTTTCGGTCAGGTGAGAGAAGCCGTCCCTGCAATCGTCGAAATCACCGAACTATTCAAACCATGCACGGCCAACCCGCCCCCCTTCCCCCTTCCCTCTTCTCAGGTATTTCTTGCCGGACTTGAACATCTGGATGAGCGCTATCTCAAAGCGGTAGGCTATGCCACCAAATCCCGTCGCGGCACGCGCCCCAAGATGGTGCTGATCGCCGACGTAGTGAGCGATGACGCAGATGCGGCCGCAGCAACCGCCTCCGACATCGTGCGTATGGCCAATCTTCGCCACGGCGAGGGATTTATCGCCGTATCCGCCGAGGCACGTAAAAAATTCTGGCTGGACAGAGCCCGCACCGCCGCCATCGCAAAACACACCAACGCCTTCAAGGTCAATGAAGATGTGGTGATCCCGCTGCCGCGCATGGGCGACTACTGCGACGGCATCGAACGCATCAACATCGAATTATCTTTATCCAATAAAATCCAACTGCTGGATGAACTCGATACATTCTTCGCCGGTGAATTACCGCTCTACTATCAGGACGACAAGCAACTGGGCGATGCCGAACTTTTAGGCAATCGCGCAACCGAAGCTAAACAATTGCTCACTGAAGTGCGCATACGCTGGGAATGGCTGAGAGACAATCTGGATAGCGCAGGTTGGGCTTCAGCCCAACCTGTCGGGTTAAAACCCGACCTACAAACTCAAACCGAAAACACCAAACCGGAAACCGTGTTCGAGGCCCTTCAGGATCACGCTATCCGTGCCTCATGGAAGCTGGAACTGCGCGAAAAGTTGCGTCATATATTCAGCGGCAGCACCTATCAACCTATTCTGGAAGCCTGCACCGCAATTCATCAGCGCGTGCTGAAAAGCCGGGTATTTGTCGCCCTGCACATGCACGCTGGCGATGGCAACGTACATACAAATATTCCAGTTAATTCAGATAATTACAAAATGCTACAACAGGCCTATGCGGCAGTTGATCGCATCATGTATCTGGCCAAAGACTTGGGCGGCGTGATTTCCGGCGAACACGGTATCGGCATCACCAAGTTTGATTTTCTGGATGAAGTCGAAATCGCCCCGTTCATCGCCTATAAACACAAAGTCGACCCGGAAGGCCGTTTCAACAAGGGAAAACTGCTGCCTGGCAGCAATCTGGATCGCGCCTACACGCCCAGCTTTAATCTGATGGAACTGGAAAGTCTGATCCTGGAAAAGAGCGAATTGGGCGAAATCGCTGATTCGATCAAGGACTGCCTGCGTTGCGGCAAATGCAAACCGGTCTGCACCACCCATGTGCCGCGCGCCAATCTGCTGTATTCGCCGCGCAACAAGATACTTGCGACCTCCTTGTTGATCGAAGCATTCCTGTACGAAGAACAGACACGACGCGGCATTTCCATTCAGCATTTCGACGAGTTCAACGATGTCGCCGATCACTGCACCGTCTGCCACAAGTGCCTTAACCCGTGCCCGGTGAACATCGACTTCGGCGACGTCTCGATGGCGATGCGCAATTTCCTGCGCAAACAGGGCAAGAAGAAATTCAATCTGGTCAGCGCCATTTCGATGACCTACCTCAACGCCAGCGATCCACTCACCATCAAATTGATGCGTAAGGTGACGATAGAGTGGAGCTACAAACTGCAACGCGCGGTACACAAAATCGCCAAGCGTTTCGGTCTGTTGAAAGCGCAGCTGGCGCATCCGCCTGCCACCGTTGGGCGCGCGCCGCTCAAGGCGCAGATCATCCATTTCATCAATAAGCCGATGCCGGGCAATTTGCCCAAGAAGACCTCGCGCGCGCTGCTCGACATAGAAGACAACCATGTGATCCCTATCATCCGCAATCCCCGCCGCGCCAGCGAAGAGTCTGAAGCGGTGTTCTATTTCCCCGGTTGCGGCTCCGAGCGATTGTTCGGCCAGGTAGGACTGGCAACGCAAGCCATGCTGTATGAAACCGGCGCGATCACCGTATTGCCGCCGGGCTATCTATGCTGCGGCTACCCGCAAAATGCATCCGGTCAGGGCGACAAGGCGGGGCAGATCACTACCGACAATCGCGTGCTGTTCCATCGCGTGGCTAACACACTGAATTATCTGAATATTAAAACCGTGATCGTATCCTGCGGCACTTGCATGGACCAGCTGCAGAAATACCAGTTCGACAAGATTTTCCCCGGCTGCCGACTGTTGGATATCCACGAGTATCTGCTAGAGAAGGGCGTCAAAGTACAGGCGGCGAGCGGTATCAAATATATGTATCACGAACCTTGCCACTCGCCGATGAAAACACATCAGTCGAAAACAGTGGTGAATGAGCTGATGGGTATGAATGTTCCTGTCAACGAGCGCTGCTGCGGCGAGTCTGGAACCTATGGTGTCACGCAGCCGCACATCGCCACCCAGGTGCGTTTCCGCAAGGAAGAGGAAATGAAAAAAGGGGTAGGCGGCTTGCGCGCAGATGGCTTTAGCGGTGAGATTAAGATCCTCACCTCGTGCCCTGCCTGCCAGCAAGGTCTGTCGCGCTACAACGAGGACAGCGACACCACTGCCGATTACATCGTGGTGGAAATGGCTAAACACCTGCTGGGCCCCAACTGGCTACCGGACTTTGTTGAAAAAGCCAACAATGGCGGAATCGAGCGAGTATTGTTATAGGTGAAAGGTGAAAGGTGAAAGGTGAAGTAGAATACACTGTATTTTTTCTTGAAGCTTTTTCTAACTTTATGCTCACGCTGCCGCTTGAACCCACCAGCCAACTCGTCTGCCCAGCCTTCAAAGATGAGGCGAGCTGTACTCACTGGTTAGGCCAGTTGCAACTCACCAATCTGCAACAAGCGCATGGCCAATTGCTGTGCCAGCTCAATAAATTGAACAGCTATACGATGCGCGGGCTGGAGCGCCTCAACACAATAGAAGTGCTGCGCGAGACTCTCTGCCATGTACAGGACGACTTTTCAAAAAAACTGATCGGCAAACCGCTGCCGCTCAATGAGAATGAACTGATAATTTTCAAAGCCATTGTGCAACTCTGGCAATCCCTGAACGGCGGGTATCAACGCTGTTTGCAAGCACACATAGACGGCGACAGACAACTTGCTAAACACGGCGCGCTGCTTTGCCAGCGCTGCCTGCATTTCAGCGGCATGGAGATACTCGAATATCTGCGCACCGGTTATGAATTCGAACCGCAATTGTGGCAACAACTGCACAAACTCTATGCTTACGCAGAGCAGTGCGATTTTCACAAAGTCGCGATTACCGATACGAGCAGCGAAGGTACGCAAACACACCGCAGCTGCCTCAACAGCTATGTCGTCACGTTGCTTGCCTGCTATGCGCATCCGGCTCAGCTAACCCGCTGGCAGCTCCAACATCTGACGCGCTGGCTTTCACTGTGGAGCACTCACGTCACCATTGCGCAGACCTGCGAAATCGTCACGGATGAAGCTCAGCCACTGGCCGTAGATTTATCCAGCACGCAAGGCTTACAACCGTCCGGAGATTTAGCGCATAGCGACACCATACGTTACCTGGTCATGACACCGTTAAGCCGGTTGTTACACGAAAAAATTACACTGTTGCAGCAAGGGCAAACGCCACAGCAACTGGATCTGGGCGACCATTACGATAGTTCGGCCTGCATGGAGCTGCTCGATTTTTTATATCAGAGCTGGTGCAAAAACAACCGCAAGCGTCAGAATCAACGCCAGCCCATCGCAAAAACTGCCGATCTTTGCTACAAACTGGAAGGTATTTTTGCGCATTTATCGGGAAAACCCTTCAAACAACGCGAACACAGCATTGATGTGGAAGCCGGCCAGCGCGTGGAATGGCTTGGTCGCGAACTCCCTCTGGCGCAAAACAAGGAACTGGTGGAAATGGGCTATCCACTGGAAAACTGGCAGATGGAAAACGAAAGTGTGATCGGCGCCAGACTGAGCCGCTTAGACAGCATAGGTGGACGGTTCAATGACAAACAACTGGTCGCCTTGCGTCCGTGTGATGCGCAAGCGTTTATTCTGTGCGCAATAGCCTGGACGAATGTTGCGCAGGACAGCAAACTGCAAATTGGCGTCAAATACCTGCCAGGTCTGCCCGAACCGGTCAGCGTACGCTCATCCGATTTAACGCCGTCTACCGTTTATGCGCCGGCCTTTCTGTTACCGGCCTTGCCGACACTCAACATACCCAACAGTCTGATCCTGCCGCGCGACTTGTTTCAAGTGGATCGCCTGGTTGAGTTACTCTATCTCGATGGCCATAAATGCTATATCCATCTCGACTTGAGCATGGAGCGCGGAATAGACTACGAAAGAGTCAGCTACATGCCGGCGCAAAAATAATCAACGAATTTGTTTTAAACAATAAAATCAACAAGCTTGCCAGCCGGGAGTGGCAGCGAAATATAATTACCCTGTCCGGTTTCACAACCGATGTCCAGTAAAGCCTGATAATGCGCTTCGCTTTCCACCCCCTCGGCGACGATGCCGCGCTCAAATGCATGCGCCAGCGCAATGATACCCTGCACGATAGCGTGATCGCCCTTTTCATGCAGCATACCCCGCACAAAAGTCTGATCAATTTTCAGGGTATCGACCTCCAGACGGCTCAGATAAGTTAGCGAAGAATACCCCGTACCGAAATCGTCCAGCGCAAATCCCACACCAAAAGCGCGACACGCCGAAATAATGGCGCTGATACCGGCAATATCTTCCAGTGCAGCCGTTTCCAGCACTTCAATCTGCAAGCGGCACACCCCTGCCGGGTGACGCCATCGCTGCACCAGATCATACAAGCGTGGCACGAACTCCGACGACTGCAAATGATAGGCCGAAATATTAATGCTCACCTCGATCGCTATTCCTGATTGCTGCCACTGTGACATTTGCTCCAGCGCCGTCGCAATCACCCATTCACCCAGCGCAATATCCAACTCTGTGTTATCTGTCACCTTCAAAAATTCACCGGGCAATAACAAACCGCGCTCGGGATGATGCCAGCGAATCAGCGCCTCCGCGCCGACCAGACGGTGCGTGCTCAACGCCACCTTGGGCTGATAGTACAATTCAAACTGACCGTTGTTCAATCCATACCTGATTTGCTGCAACAGATCGCGATGGGAGCGCGCGCGCAGATCATTCGCCGCATCAAACAAGTGATAACGGTTTTTGCCGGACTGTTTGGCTACATACATAGCCTGATCGGCGTGACGCAACAACGTATCCGCGTCCTGATCGTCTTCTGGGTAGAGCGAGACACCGATACTGACGCTGATATTGGCGTCCGAACCCAGAATATCGATGGGTTGACGTATCGTCTCCAGCAAACGGTTCAGACTACCTGCGCACTCCTCCGGCGCCTGAATTCCGACCAACAGCACCACAAATTCATCTCCACCCAGCCGGGCGACAGTATCTTCCTCGCGTATAACTTCCTTGATGCGACGCGTGACCTCGATTAACACCCTATCGCCCGCCTCATGCCCGTAGCTGTCATTGATTTGCTTGAAGCCATCCAGATCAAGGTAGCAGACAGCCATCAGCCCTTGCTCGCGTTTGGCGCGCGCCAGTGACTGCAGCAGCCTGTCCGCCAGCAGCACGCGATTGGGCACACCGGTCAGGGCATCATAATGAGCGATGTGCTCCAGCTGCTTCTCATGCTCGCGACGTTCGGTGATATCCGCAGCCAGACCGATCAACCCACGAATACTGCCATCTTCATTCAGCAGCCGGACCTTGGTGATTTCAAGCAGGTGCTCGCGTCCATCAACAAAGGGAACCCATTCCGTGGAAAAATGCGGGGCGGTCTGTTCCATGCACTCTTGATCAGATTTGATGCAATTGCCGGTAAGCGCGGCCGGCAACACATCGGCATAGTGTCGTGCTGCAAGAAACTGTGCTTCCGAGATGCCGGTCGCATTGCAAAACACACGGTTTACAAATTGCATCACCCCCGCCGCATCGACCATCCAGATACCCAATGGCGCATTGTCCAGCATGGTCTGAAACAATTCCCGTTCATTTTTTAAGTCCAGCCTGGAACGCAGAATTTCTTCCTGCGCGAGCTTATTTTCGGTGATATCGACATGCGTACCCAGCATGCGTTGCGGCTCACCCGTAAGTGCACGGCGTGTCACACGCCCCCGGCACAATATCCATTTATAGCTGCCATCCCTACAGCGCATACGCTGCTCAGAAACATACTGCGATCCCGATTCCCCTGCCAGATAAGCCTTGAGCTTCGCAATGGCGGCTAATTGATCTTCAGGATGGAGCAGCTGTTCTAATAAGCTGAAACGATTGCCGAGCTCATCCTCAGAATAACCCAGCATATCGGCGTAACTTCTCGAATACTGGAAATTGTTATTCTCGACATCCCAATCCCAGATCGCATCCCCCACGCCTTCCAAAGCCTGTCGCCAGCGTGCATCGATCATGCTTTGTAACGCATGCTCCCGCTCCCGCCGGTACTGATCCTCCCTGACGGACTCATAATTCCAGAAGATAAAAAACAGGGCGATCAGGTACAAACAGGTGGTGACGATATCGATACGTGAATAACCCGTATCGACACCCGGCAGCCAATCACCGGCAACGATGACGAACAGAATCAGCAGCAGCCAACGCAAACCCGTCGCACGCCCCTTCAGATAGAAAGCTGCAGCGGCAAGCAAAAAGAACAGGGACAAGCGCATGACGTTATAAGTTGCCAGCAGATAGATGGCGAGGAAGAGCAGGAAACACGATGCAATGGCCACATTGCTGACCAGTTCAATCTTCTCCTTATGCCTACTCAAGTAGAAGAGTAAGGCAACATTCATCAATGAAAAAGCGAAATCCAGAGCGCCCATCACGTGGCTGTATTGCCACCGGTAAAATCCCATACCAAAAGCCACCACCCCGGCCAGTAAAAACACGCTGCTCAGAAAGGTGATTTTGTAATTCATGTCCAGCCCCAACCCGGACTGGGGCTGCGTCAAGTGAGTCGGAGGAGGGATAGACGTTTTCATGACTGTGTCGCCCGCATTCTACGCCTTTTGCGGAATGAACTGGGATTAAGCCTCGACTCGACTGGCCGGAAAAACCAGAGAGAAAGTGCTGCCATGCCCCTCTTCGCTGACGATGTCCAGCCTGGCCTGATGGCGTTGCGCGATGCAATTGACGATCGCAAGTCCCAGCCCTGTCCCGCCCGTTTCGCGTGAACGACTGCGATCCACCCGATAAAAACGTTCCGTCAGTCGCGGAATGTGCTGTGCCTCGATACCGATACCGCTGTCTTGCACCGAAAAGACAGGTTGCCCGTCCCGCTCAGTCCAACTCAAGCCTATCATGCCACCCGTCGGCGTGTACCGCACGGCATTGCTGACCAGATTGCCAAACGCGCTGCGCAACTCATCACGATTACCTGACAAATGTGCAGGCCCGTTCAGATTCAGACTGTGCTGATGTCGCCCTGCACTCAACATCTGACCATCCTGAAAGACCTCTGCAAGCAATTCACCCGTATCAATCGTCTCTGCACGCGGCGGACTCGGCTCATTTTCAAGACGGGAAAGCGTCAACAGATCGGCGACCAGACTGTCCATGCGTTTTGTTTGCTCGGCCATCAAATCCAGCGCGCGTCGTATCTTGTCATGGGAGAGCTCCGACATATCCTGCAGATTTTCGACAAAACCGTTCACCACCGTCAGCGGCGTACGCAATTCATGCGATACATTCGCCACGAAATCACGGCGTATCGTCTCGACCCGCTCCCACTGGGTGATATCGCGACTGATCAGCAGTCGCTTGTCCACACCATAAGAGACCAGTTTGATCGATAAAATCATGTCATCGTGGCGCGCCGATTTCATCACCAGCGGCTCAGCATAATTGGCCGCGTGCAGATAATCGATAAACTCCGGCTGTCGTACCAGATAGGTGATGTCCTGCAAGATATCGCGTCTGGCATTGATAGAGAAATGTTGTTCGGCGAGCGGATTACACCACTCGATGCGATTGGCGTCATTGAGACTTACGACGCCCTCGGGGAAGGCTGCGGTGGCCTGCTCGATATTCAGCAATTCGGTCGCCAGATCCTGCTTGGTCTGTTTATGCCGCTTGACCATTTTATACAGCCGCGAAAACACCTCACCCCAGATTCCATCCGACTCCGGCATCGTTTCTATGCTAGGCGTTCTGAGCCACTCAGCCAGGCTGTACAATTGGCGTGCGTGTCCTGCCATCACCACCAGCAACACCAGCAATACGAATAACAACGCGGCAAGCGCCGAGAAGATCCCCCATAGCAGCAGCGCCATCAGCGCACTGAAAATAACAGGCATTGTGATTCGAATCCAGAATTCCCGCAAAATCCATCCCCGATCAAAAATGCAAAATATTCAAATAGTTATGGAGCTATAAATTTATGGAGAAACGATAACCGCTGCCGCGCACCGTTTGTATCAAATGATCCAGCCCTGACGCCTCCAGCGAAGCGCGCAGACGACGGATATGCACATCCACCGTGCGTTCCTCGACAAACACCTGGGTACCCCAAACCTGATCCAGCAATTGCGTGCGACTATACACCCGCTCGACGTGAGTCATAAAGAAATGCAGCAAACGAAACTCTGTCGGGCCCAGTTCAATCGACATCCCCTTCGCCGTCACGCGATGAGAGGTCGGCGACAGCTCCAGACCGCCGATCGCAACCGTATCATCGGACAATACCGGCAACTGGCGGCGCATCACTGCGCGGATCCGCGCCATCAGTTCACGCGGCGAAAACGGTTTGGTGATGTAATCGTCCGCACCCGACTCCAGCCCCAGCACCTTATCGCGCTCGTCGCCGCGCGCGGTCAACATGATAATCGGAATATCTTTAGTGCGCGCCTCGCTGCGCAACTGACGAGCCAGCACCACACCGCTGGTACCCGGCAACATCCAGTCCAGCAGGATCATATCCGGCGCATGCTCGCGTATCTGCCCCCAGGCCCCTTCCGCATCGTCTGCACGCAAGGCTTCGAAACCCGCCTGTGTCACATTAAAAGCCAGCAACTCTTGTATCGCCGGTTCATCTTCCACAATCAAAATTTTTGCGCTCATCATCACTCCTTGGGTTGAGGATGCCAGAGTATGAATAATTTGTGACAGGAGTATGACAAGAATCAGGTTTTCGCGTGTTTAGAGGGATGAGGATGATCCGCCACATGCCCGGTATGGCTCGCCGCAAGATGATGCAAGTGAGCGTGTTCCGGCTCCTGCGGCAACGCCCCTGCCACCACGTTGGGCAGCAGCGACCCCGCAACCATGCCGAATGCGCTGGCAATCAGCCCCGCGAACTGTGCCGGAAAGAAGGGATCATCGGGACCAAAAACCAGTATCGCAAGCCATACCGACAGACCGCAGAATATCGCCGACAATGCGCCTTGCGTAGTGGAACGTTTCCAGAACAGACCGGCAAGCAAAGGAATAAAGGCCGCGACCAGCGTGATCTGATAGGCATTTTCGACCATTTTAAAGATACTGGCCTTCGAGTTCATCGCGTAGAAGGTGACCAGAAGAGTGAACACCACCGTCACAGTGCGCATCGTGAGCAACATTCGCCGATCCGACATCTTGTGCCCTAACATCGGTTTGAGTATGTTTTCGCTGAAGGTCACCGACGGTGCCAGCAGCGTGGCCGATGCACAACTCTTAATGGCAGAGAGCAAGGCGCCGAAGAACATCACCTGAGCGAACAGCGGCGCATGGTTCATCACCAGCGTAGGCAGGATCAACTGCGGATCGGTGTCGATTAAGCCAGCCACCATTCCAGGATCGATCATCGTTGCCGAATAGGCCAGGAACATCGGCACGAAGGCGAACACAAAATACAAAGATCCGCCCAGCACCGCCCCCCAGATGGCGATATTGACAGTTTTGGAGGACTGCACGCGCTGAAACACGTCCTGCTGCGGAATCGAGCCCAACATCATGGTCATCCAGGCGGCGGCAAAAGCGATGATTTCCTTCAAATCGGGTTTCGGCCAGAAATCAAATTTGCCCGCCTGAATCGCATGATCCACCACCACCGCCACGCCGCCCACCTGGCCGCTGATCTCGTGACCGATAAACAGCATGCCGATCACGATGATGATCATCTGCAAAAAGTCG
>Ga0208863_1000511_pt1 | contig 36607 bp, 33 predicted proteins | sample RifOxyD3_FD_184040 | JGI IMG/M metagenome (GOLD analysis project Ga0208863, IMG submission 184040) | Soil microbial communities from Rifle, Colorado - Rifle Oxygen_injection D3 (SPAdes) | ecosystem: Environmental > Terrestrial > Deep subsurface > Rock core/Sediment | place: Rifle, Colorado...
GTTCAAACAGCTTTTTTTGCTACCAATGGTACCGGCAGCGCGGCCATCAACGGCACCGGAAATGAACTTAACAATATGATTTATGGCAACAGCGGCAACAACGCGCTGGATGGCGGCCTGGGCAACGATTATCTTTCCGGCGGTGCCGGCAACGACACCCTTAACGGCCAGGGCGGTGCCGATACCATGATTGGTGGCGCTGGCAACGACAGCTACTTTGTCGACAACGTCAGCGATATCGTCACCGAGAATGTTAACGAAGGCACCGACAGCGTTACCAGCTCCATCAACTACACACTTGGCGCCAATGTCGAGAACCTGACTGTGACCGGGGTGGAGTCTTATCGGCAGATCACGGTGTATGATTACAATTCTCCGATTTATGACTGGTATTATGATGATAACAGGGAGGAAGATGTCTATGGCATAGCTGGATATTCCAGCTATGTTCAAACAATTATTTCTACTGCCAATGGCACCGGCAACGGATTGAACAACGTTATAACCGGCAGCGACGCAAAGAATACGCTAATTGGCGGGGCCGGCAATGATATTCTGACCGGTGGCGGGGGTAGCGATACCCTGGACGGCGGCACGGGCAACGACACCTGCCGTTTCAGCCTTGGCGACGGCGCCGACACCATCAACAATTCCGACACCACCGGCTTCGACACCGTGGCCTTCGGCGCAGGCATTGGCCGGACTGGCGTAGCCCTGTTCCGCAACGGCAACAACCTGGAGGTCGGCTACAGTGGCGCCGACAAGGTGAGCGTCGGTAATTTCTTCTCCAGCGCTGGTTATCAGGTGGATAAAGTCGAACTTGTCGACGGCTCTTATCTTGCCGCTGCCGATATCAATCGGATCATCCAGGATATGGCCGCCTATGCGGTGAATGAAGGGCTTGCCCTGACCTCGGTTGATAATGTCCGCAACAACGAGCATTTGATGAGCATCGTTGCAAATTCCTGGCACGCATAGGGTTTGCTGGTTGAAAAAACATGGCCTGGGGGGGGGTCCTCCTCAGGCCATATTCATGAGCCCTGGATTCTAAAAGCTGAGTTGAGCAGCTTGCCGGATTTTATGCCCTTCAGGGTGCAAACGAAACTTATACCCTCTGGGTGCAAGGATAAAATTACATGATGAAAGGTTGTTTACGGGTTGTTGGCTTCCTTCTTTTTGCCTTTCTCTTCCCCTGCCATGGGCAGGCCCAGGAGTTGCGTTTTGCCGAGATCCTGGAACAGGCTCTTGTTCAGTCTTATGATCTCAAGATCGGCGGTCTGGAAGTGGAGATCGGCGAGCAGCGGCTGGCCGAGGCCCGGGCCATGTATCTGCCTACTCTCTCCTTAAGCTTTACCAACGAGTATCTGCACGATCTGAGCAAGGGCGCGGCTGGTACAGTGTCGGTGGGGGAGACGATCATCTCCGGCAACGAATCTACTTACCAGCACTCGGTTTCCCTGTCTGCCCAGTATCTGCTCTATGATTTCGGGGCCCGACCGCTCAAGTATCAAAACAGCCAACGCAACGTTGTTCTGGCGCAGCATGCCGCAGCGCAACGCCTGATCGATCTCAAGATAGAGGTTCTTTCTCTGTATGGGGCAGGTCTTAAGCTCCATAAAAAAATCGAGATCTGGTCTGCAATGCTAGGTCAGCGCAAAGAGGTGTATCAGTTTACCCAGCGTCTGGTGGCAGCAGGCAACAAGGGCAAGCTTGAACAGGGCAATGCCGCGATTGCCCTGGCGGAAGCCCTGCAAAATTGTGAGTCCCTTCGTTTGGAAATGGCCGGGGTTCTGGAAAAGCTTACCTATTATACGGGCAAAAACTACCAGATGGCCCAGGTGCGGTTTAGCGATTTTCCCGAGAAAACCGGGACGACTGTAGTGGCTGAGGTCTTAAATCTGCCGGAGATCAAGGCCTATGACGTGGCAATCGAACAAAAAAAGGCGGAATACGACATCGCCCTGCGCCAGTGGCTGCCCACCCTTAGCCTCTATTCTGCCTATCGCATGTATGGCGCTGATCCGGTGAGTTTTTCCGGCTCGTTTGAAAATCTGGAAGAGAAAAATGCCACCATCGGCATTGTCTTGAACCTGAATCTGTTCAACGGCTTTGCTGATCAGGCAAAGGCGGGAAGGCTGCAAAAGGAGCTGCTCAAGCTTCAGGTCGAAAAAGCGAAAAAGGTGGCGGAAGATGAGCAGAAAGTGCGGACCCTGGCGCAACTGAATATCTTATCTGAACAGGGGTTGGAAGATTGGCGTGCTTATCGTGTTGCCCTGAACGAACAGGGCGACATGGGTGAACGCCTGGCCGAACAGCAGATTCTCGACCGGATCAGCCGGTTGCAGCAAAAGGGCGCGCAGCTGGAAAAACAACTAACCCTGGAGCTGGCTGGCGTTGAACGCTGTCTGAGCGCCTTGCAGTTACAGATTCTGGCCGAGGGGGCCTCTTGATGATGAACACCGCACTCATAGCGCTTGAAATAGTTGCCCGCTTAAACCAGGTTGATCTTGATACTCGGGCGGTCAGCCGGGAATTTGGGATCACCGACGCCGAACTGAGGCCGGAAGAGGTTTTGCGCATCGCCAAAAAATACGGCTTTCGGGCGAAAAAGAAACAACTGGCCATGGCACAGCTGGCCGACAAATATCCCCTGCCGGCCATCATGCTCTGTAAGGACGGAGGCTACGCCGTACTCTTGAAAGTGGCCCTGGCAGAGGGCAAGGCCTTGCTGGTGCTGCCGGCTGAAAAAAAGGCGGTCGAGAAATCGTTTGCCGAGCTGGAGGAAATCGGCTCCGGCAACTGGATTATTGTAAAACACCGGCTTCTTTCCTCTCAGGCTGCCTTTGGCTTCAAGTGGTTTCTGGCGGAGGTCGCCAAGTACCAACGAATCATCGGCGAGGTATTGCTGGGCTCCTTTGTGGTGCAGCTTTTTGGCCTGATAACCCCGCTTTTTACCCAGGTGATCCTGGACAAGGTTATCGTTCACCGCAGTATGACCACGCTGGATGTGCTGGCTGTCGCCTTTTTGGCGGTAACTATTTTTGAACTGCTGCTCAATATCTCCCGAAATTATATCTTCGTGCATACTGCAAGCAAGCTTGATGCCAAGTTGGGCGCCAAGCTGTTTCGGCATCTGTTGGCCCTGCCCCTGATGTATTTCGAGGCCCGCAAGGTGGGCAATATCGCGGCCCGGGTTCGGGAACTCGACACCATCCGCGAGTTTATCACCAACAAGGCGGTCTCGGTTTTGATCGATCTTTTTTTCTCCCTGGTTTTCGTAGCGGTGATGCTGCTTTACAGCGTCACGCTCACCTTGGTTGTTTTGGGTTTTGTCGCGGTGATCGGTGTCATCTACGTCACAATCACCCCGGAACTCAGGCGGCGGCTTGAGGAGAAATTTCAGATGGCAGCCTCGTCCAACTCTTATCTGGTCGAATCGATCACCGGCATGCAGACCGTGAAATCCCTGGCGATTGAAGGCTCCATGCAAAAGAGGTGGGAGGATCATCTGGGCAACTATGTGCAGGCCAGTTTTCGGCTTGCCACCATGGGCAATATCTCCGGCTCCATCGCTGGCAGCCTTCAAAAGCTGATGACTATTGCCATCCTGTTTCTCGGGGTAAAAGCGGTGCTCAGTAACGAGATGACCATCGGCCAGCTCATCGCCTTTCAGATGTTTGCCGGCCAGTTCTCCGGCCCGATCCTGCGTCTGGTGAATCTGTGGAACGAATTTCAGCAGGCCCTGCTTTCGGTGGATCGGCTGGGGGATATCCTGAACCATCCGGTAGAGGTTTCTTCCGACAAGGCGATCACCCTGCCGCAGCTTGTGGGGCAGATCAAGTTTGACCAGGTTTCCTTTGCCTATAGCGCCAATGCCCCGCTCGTGGTCAATCAGGCAAGTTTTACGGTGAATCCGGGCATGAGTGTGGGGATCGTTGGCCGGAGCGGCAGCGGCAAATCCACGGTGGCCAAGCTCCTGCAACGGTTGTATCTGGCCCATAACGGTGCCATCTATATCGACGAGGTGGACATCCGCCACCTGAACCCTGTGTGGCTGCGTTACAATATCGGAGTGGTGCTTCAGGAAAATTATCTGTTCAGCGGCACTATTCGGGAAAACATCGCCCTGCCCAAGCCCGATGCCCCGATGGAGCTGATCATCCAGGCAGCCCGGATGGCTGGCGCGCATGAGTTTATCTCCCAGCTCCCGGAAGGCTATGACACCATGGTGGGCGAACGCGGCTCCACCCTGTCCGGCGGCCAGAAACAGCGGGTCGCCATAGCCAGGGCCCTGATTACCAGCCCCCGGATTTTGATCTTTGACGAGGCGACCTCGGCCCTTGATTACCAGTCGGAACGGATCATCAACCAGAATCTCGCCCTGATCAAGAAAGGGCGCACTACCATTATCATTGCCCACCGCCTCTCAACCATCAAAGACTGCGATCTGATTATCGCTATGGATGGCGGGGCCATTGTGGAGATGGGCACCCATGAACAGCTCCTGCAAAAGCAGGGATATTATCATCAGCTCAACGCCTTACAGGGATAAAATATGTTTCGACGTAATAAAGACGATAGTCATGAGTTCAAGCCGCTGCTGGCCGAGATAGAAGATGAGCCCTTAAACCCCTTGGGGCGGACAATTTTCTGGGTCATTGTCAGCGTGATCATTTTTCTTGTTGGCTGGACGTATTTTGGCAAGGTGGATGTTGTTGTTTCCGCCCGAGGCAAGGTTATCCCGGTGGGGGAAATCAAGATCTTGCAGCCGCTCACCACCGGGGTGGTGAGCAAGATATTGGTTAAAGAGGGAGATTTTGTAAAAAAAGATCAGGTGCTGATGGAGATTGATCCCTCAAGTACAGAGCCTGAGCTTGCCTCCATGCAGGAGGATGCCAGGCAGTTGGAGCTTGAACTGCTTCGTTTGGAGGCAATTCGCAAGCATAAACCTTTTTGGCCACAACCGGGGCGCTATGGCGCAGGGCTTGTCGCGGTTCAGCAACAACTCCATGCCTCGACCACGGCCCGGATCCAGCAACAGCTACAGGCCAAAGAGGAAGAGCTGCAACAGGTCAACGAGCAGCTGGCTGCAGCAGAGGCCGACCACAAAAGGGTTCAAGACCTGCTGGCTATTGCCAGGGATAGATTTGTCAGGCTTGAACCGGTGCGTGATCTTGTGAGCCGGGATCAGTATGCCCAGGCGGAAAGTGAATTTAAAAGCTACAGCGGCAATCTCGTCTCCGCAGAGCATAAAGGCCGGGAATTACGCGCTGCCGCCAAGCGGGTGCGCAGTGAGCTGCGGGTGATCGTTGAGAGTGAGCGCGACAAAAACCTGGCCGAGAGCGCCGAAAAGCAAAACAAACTCAATTATCTTCAGGCCAATATCGAAAAGGCGACCTACGTCAATGCCAAGCAACAGTTGGTCGCGCCGGTGGACGGCTTCATCAACAAACTGCTGATCCATACCGTAGGTGGCGTGGTGAGCCCGGCAGAAAAACTCATCGCCCTGGTTCCGGCCGGATCGCCGCTGATCATCAGCGCCCTGGTGGAGAATAAGGATATCGGCTTCATTGCCCAGGGCATGGAGGCCAGCGTCAAGGTGGATACCTTCAATTTCCAGAAGTATGGCCTCATTGACGGCCAGGTGAGCCATGTGGCCAGCGACAGCATAGAAAACAAGGAACAGGGCCTGGTTTACGAGGTGTACGTGCAGCCGAAAAAACCCTCGCTGATGGTGGAAGGCGTACTCACCCCGATAACTACCGGCATGAGCGTGACCGCAGAGATCAAGGTCGGGAAACGGCGGATCATTGAATTTTTCATCTATCCGCTGATTAAATACCTGGATGAAGGGATAAGCGTGCGGTGAGGCGCAGCATAAAAAAGCCGTTCAGGGGATAACCCCGAACGGCTTTTTGCTGGTTTATGCGGTAAATTTTAGCCGATAACTGCGATATCCACCGAGGGGCGCAGGGCGGCGCAGGCGGCCAGGACGCCGTGGATCTGGTGATTTTTAAAGGCCTCGATCAGGTTGGCGTCCGCCGGTTTTCCGGCATCATAGGCCACCAGGGCCTGCTGGCTCAGGTTGTAATCAAAACGCGGCGCCCATTTGCGGGAGCCGAGCCGGGCGGTGGTTGAGCAGTTGTCAACCATGAAGGCTACGCCCCGGTAATGCATGTAGGGGTTCAGCGAATCAACCGCCTCGATGACCGATTCGTTGGCAACCTCGCTTAAGCAGTGGCCCTTTTCGATCAGGAGGTCGATCTGGGCCATCATGGTGGCGCAGTAGATTCCGGCGGTGAAGGGGTTGATCGTGATTTCACCCTTGCGTTCGGCGCGAACCTTCTCGCCGACCTGCCACATGCGGGTGCCGTCGATGGTACCCATGGGAAAACGTTTGTGCCGCCGACCGGCCATGACCACGCTGCGGATCTCGTTGCAGCTTGAAACCTCGTCGTACATCTCCAGCAGGATGTCAAAGGCCGGGCCATGGGCATGGGAATAGATCTTTTCAAAAATCTTTTTGCCTTCGGCGTCCAACTGGTCGTAGACCGCCTTGATGCCGTGGTGAGAGATGGTTTTGCTGATCGGGCCGGTGATGTTTTCAACGGAGTCGATGAAGGCCTGCTCTTCGCTCTTGCCCTGTTCCATAACATAGCGGCGGTAGAGGGCTTCAACAATTCCATGCACCGCGCCGAGCAGGATGCCGCGTTCGCCGAAGATGTCGCTGCGGAACTCGGAGCCCATGGTGGTTTTGAAGATATAGGGAGCGCCAACAGCCACGGCCCAGCCAAGGGCGTGTTCCGTGGCCTTGCCGTCAAGGTCCTGTTCCACGGCAAAGCTTGAGTTAATGCCTGCGCCGTTGACCGTTTTGCCCTGTTCGTACAGGCGACGAACCGAAGGCCCCATGCCCTTGGGGCAGACGGCGACCACATTGACATTCTTGGGGAAGTATTTGCCGATGCTTTCCAGATAGCCAAGCAGGAAGCCGTGGGAAAGTCCCAGGGTGGCGCCGCTCTGGAGATTGTCGAAGATCTGCTGGTAATTCTCGGCCTGGGCCGCATCGGAGATCAGGACGACAACCATTTCTGATTCCCGGATAACCTGATACATCTCGCCTAAGGTGCCGTTCTCCTCGGTAAAACCAGCCGCTCTGGCCTTGGTCATGGAGGAAGAACCCTCACGCAGGCCGACCTTTACCCTGATCTCGGTGCCAACCAGGGAATCCCGCAGGTTCTGGGCCTGGGCCGGGCCCTGGGAGCCCCAGCCGATGACGCCGATCTGTTTGATCCCGGCAAAGGCCTTGGGCAGCAGGTTGAATTTGTCGCGGCCACCCCGGACGATCATCTCCTTGGTGTTGGCAAGTTTTAAAATCTCAGTGGGGAACACATTGCTGGTAAAGGTAAGATCCATCTATAATTCCTCCGAAGGCAAAGGGGTGAAAAGCAAAATAAGCCGAATAATCTACCCGATAAATTATCTCCAGTAAACTGGTAATGTGTATTTTTTGCGATTGCCCGGCTGAAAAATCCGACCAGGACTGTCGGCAAGGCTTTTATGCTTTCCCTGGCAAGATAGCGGGATTCCTATTGCCTGAAGGCGCCGCCTCTTGGTATAAACAATCAATTGTATTTTTTCTGATATTTTTCATCTATAAATACTGGCCAGGCTATGGTACAGGCGCCAGACAATTTCAGGAGCAGCCCCATGGCAGCACGAAAAGCGCGTCAAAACGAGGTTAAACGCAAGACCAGGGAAACCGACATTGCCCTCTCTTTCACCATCGACGGCACGGGCCAGGCCAAGTGCGCCTCGGGCGTGCCCTTTATGGATCACATGCTCACCCTCTTTGCCGTGCATGGTTTTTTTGATCTTGTCATCCGCGCTTCCGGAGATACGGAGGTTGACGCGCATCACACGGTTGAGGATTTGGGGATCTGTCTGGGGCAGGCTTTAAAAAAATCCCTGGGTGATTTTGGCGGCATCAGGCGCTATGGCTTCAGCGCTCTGCCCATGGATGAGACCCTGGTCCGGGTAACGCTGGATTGCTCCAACCGGCCGCACCTCCATTATGGCGTCCCCTTTCTTGAGCAGAAGGTCGGCGACTTCGACACTCAGCTGGCCAAAGAATTTCTTCGCGCCTTTGCCCTGCATGGCGGCCTGACCCTGCATGTGGAAATGGTCCATGGTGAGAATACCCATCATATTATAGAGGCAATCTTCAAGGCCCTGGGGCGGGCACTTGACGAGGCAACCACCATGGATCCTCGCGCCCAGGGCCCGGTATCTTCCAAAGGGTCTTTATAATTTTTCATATTGGAGACATCATCGTGACACTCTGTAAACCCTATGCCATCTTTCTCGCGGGCCTGAGTCTGCTTATCCTGCTTTCCGGCTGTGCGCGCACCACCACCCAAAGTCAGCCTGAAGATTTGCCCCCGGTCAAGACGATCATTGTCCTGCCGGTGGAAATCGGCAGGGATAGTCAGAGCAGTCGTTCCCCCAAAGAAACGCAACAGCTTGAGAAGGGGCAGGTACTCCTTGACAACATGCTGGCGGAATATTTTTCCGGTAGAAAAGATATCGCCCTTCTCACTCCAGATCAACGCGATGCCCTTGAGAAAGAAATGATCCGCTGCCGGACGAATGCGGTCGTTACCATCTGCCGAACCAAGATTGCCGACGCGGTACTTCTCTGCACCGTGCAACGCTTTATCGAGCGGGAGGGGAACGAGTATTCCATTGTCAGCCCGGCCTCTGTCGCCTTTGACTATAAACTGATCCAGGCGGAAACCGGGCAGATCTTGTGTTCTGGCGCTTTCAACGAGACGCAACAAGGCCTGCTTGCCGATATATTTCAGTTTTTCAAGAAAGCCCAGCGGGGCGTTAAATGGCTCAGCGCTGAGGAGCTTGCCCGGGAAGGCTTCCAGCAGAAAATAGCCGACTGTCTTTATCTGAGAAAGTAGTCCCGTCCGTGTGCGCCATTCCAAAACAGCTCAATCACCTGGTTGGCCGGGCCATGCATCTTTACCGGATGCTGGCCGATGGCGACCGGGTGATGATCGCGGTGTCCGGAGGCATCGACAGTCTGGTGCTCTCCTGGCTTCTGAAGGAATGGCGTCGCAAGGCCCCCATTCGCTATGAGCTGCTGGCCGTGCATCTTGATATGGGGTTTGGCGGGGTTGAATATGAGCTGGTCAGGGAACAACTCTGCCGCCTGGATCTGCCCATGCTGCTGGAGCGGACTGATTTCGGCCATAAGGCGCTTGTCGCCGAAGAAGGCAAGAGCGGCTGCTATCATTGCGCCCGGCAGCGGCGCAATCGGCTCTTTGCCCTGGCCAAAGAACAGCACTGCAACAAACTTGCCTTTGGCCACCATCAGGAAGATATTATCGAAACATTTTTTCTCAATCTGTTCTACGGCGGCAATCTTAGCGCCATGGCGCCAAGGCAGGAGTTGTTCGGCGGCGGGCTGACCCTTATCCGCCCCCTGGCCATGGTGGAAAAAAAACTTATTATCGAACTGGGCCAAGGCCTGGGCATTACCCCGGTGGCCAACCCCTGTCCTCTGGCCGCGAAATCCCGCAGGGAAGAGATCCGAACCTGGCTTGCGCCTCTGTACGAAAAGAACCCGGCCCTCAAGTCCACCATCTTTGCCAGCCTTGGCAATGTAAGAACCGACTATCTGCTCAACCCCCTGCCAACTATTTAGTCCCCAGACGCCTCTCCCCCTGTCAGGCCAGACTGAGCCGTTTTCTTGCTATCTTGCCGGAAATACATGGCTTTTTCGCCTTGGTTTGTGTTTGACATCCATTTTGCAATTCTATATCATGATCGAAACAAAGATGATGGACTCGCAAAGATGGGAAGGTCAGGCAAGCAAGGCCTTGTTATCTTGCAGATCCCTGCGGTGTTATGGCGTATCACTTAACGGTTGTTTCTGGGGAGGAAAGCCATGGTGAAAGTTATCCTTTCAGTGTTGTGCGGGTGTTTGTGCTGGGTTGCCGTTGCTTCTGCCGCAGTGAATATCAACACTGCCACGGTGCAGGAGATCTCCAGCCTGCATGGGATTGGCCCGGCTAAAGCGCAGGCCATTGTTGACTACCGGCAAAAAAATGGCCCCTTCAAATCAGCAAAAGACCTGGACAAGGTAAAGGGAATCGGCCCTATGATTCTGAAAAAACTGGGCGGCAGGATAACGGTGGCAAGGTGATTTGCCCGCAAGACCTGCCGTGTCTCCCAGTGAGTGAAAAAGGAAGAAAAAGGCTTTACTTTTCTCCTATCCGTTGAGCAATCTGGCCATGTCCTTGGCAAAGTAGGTGATGATGATATCAGCTCCTGCCCGCCTGAGACTGAGCAGACTCTCATGCATGACCTTTTCCCCGTCGATCCAGCCATTGGCTGCGGCGGCTTTGATCATGGCGTACTCCCCGCTCACATGGTAGGCGGCGATGGGCAGGTCGAACTCGTCTCGTAACCGGCTGATCACATCCAGGTAGGCCATGGCCGGCTTGACCATCAGGATGTCCGCTCCCTCTCCCACGTCCAGGGTCGCCTCCCGCAGCGCTTCCCGAATATTGGCCGGATCCATTTGATAGGCCTTGCGGTCGCCGTGTTGGGGGGCGCAGGCTGCCGCATCCCGGAAAGGCCCGTAAAACGCGGAGGCGTATTTTACGGCATAGGACATGATCGGCAGCATGGGGAAGTTGTTCTCATCCAGAATCCCCCGGATCTCGGCCACCCGGCCATCCATCATATCCGAAGGCGCCACCATGTCGGCCCCGGCCTGGGCATGGGAGAGGGCGGTTTGGGCAAGCACCTCCAGGGTGGCGTCATTGTCCACGACCTCATTGATCAAGATTCCGCAATGGCCATGGCTGGTGTATTCGCACAGGCAGACATCGGTGCAGACTGTGAGTTTCGGGGCCTTGTTCTTCAACTCTTTGATGGCCCGCTGGATGATGCCGTCTTTGGCATGCGCGCCTGAGCCCTTTGAATCCTTCTTGTCTGGCAGGCCGAAGAGGATGACGGAGTTCACGCCCAGCCCCAGGCATTCAGTGGCTTCTTTGGCCAGCTGATCCACGGAGATCCTGAACACCCCCGGCATGGACGGCACCTCTTCCCTGACCCCTTTGCCGGGCATGACAAAAAGCGGATAGACAAGATGATCTGGAGAAATGCTGGTTTCCCGGATAAGCGCCCGGAAGGTTTCGTTTTGTCTGAGCCTGCGGGCCCGGTATTCAGGGAAAATCATGATCTGTTCGCTCCTTTTTTGGCTGAGGAAAGGGTTCCTTCTTAAGAGAAACATAAAAAGACACACCACGAAGGGCACAGAGAACACGAAGAAAATCTTTCTATAGTTTTAGACTTCGCGATCTTCGTGATCTTCGTGGTAATAAATATTTTTTGTTACATAGAAGGAACCCCGTATTTGGGGGTTCCTTGCCATCATTCTTCGTCCAGCGACAGGGCTTTCATCTTCCTGTGCAGGTGACTGCGTTCCAGGCCTATTTGTTCTGCGGTTTGGGAAATATTCCCTTCATTGCCAGCTAGACGGGCCTTTAAGAAATCCCGTTCAAAAATCTTCTTGGCCTCTTTGTAGCTCAAGGTGGGGGATAGCGCAGCCATCCCGGTGGACGAGGGCGCGACTTCCCCCGGAACAAGGCCGAGCAGCTGCCCGACTTTTGCCGCATCAACGGTTTTGGCCGGACAGATGATCATGACCCGCTCGACAAAGTTGCGCAGCTCGCGGACATTCCCCGGCCAGCCATGCTGCATCATGAGTTGCAGCGCCTCCGGGCGGAAATCTTTTTTCCCCAGGCCTTTTTTCGCGTTTTCCGCCACGAAATCAGCGACCAGCAGCGGGATATCGTCAAGGCGTTCCCGAAGCGGCGGCACCTGAATGGGCACCACGTTGAGCCGGTAATAGAGATCAGCCCGGAAGGCGCCTTTTTCGATCTCCTGTTCGAGATCCTTGTTGGTGGCGGCCAGAACCCGGACTTCGACCTGAATGGTTTTCGAGCCGCCCACCCGTTCGAATTTCTGTTCCTGCAGGATGCGCAGCACCTTGGCCTGGGTTTTGAGGCTCATGTCGCCGATTTCATCCAGAAAAAGTATGCCGCCATCCGCCTGGTCGAATTTGCCCCGCCTACTGGCGGTAGCCCCGGTGAATGAGCCTTTTTCATGCCCGAACAGCTCGGACTCGATCAGCTCTTCCGGAATGGCGGCGCAGTTTAACTCGATCATCGGTTTGACCGCGTTTCTGGACAGGCTGTGAATGCTCTGCGCCACCAGCTCCTTGCCGGTGCCATGCTCCCCCCGGATCAGAACCCAGGCCTCGGTGGGCGCTACCAGGGTCACCAGCTGTTTCAGCTCCACCATGGCCGGGGAGCTGCCGGTGAGCCGACTGGCCTGCTGGCTCTGCTGACGTAGAATCAGGTTTTCTTTTTTGAGCCGGGCAAGATCCAGGGCGTTGTTGATGGCAAGAATGATCTTGTCATAGGACGGAGGCTTTTCGATAAAATCATAGGCCCCCATTCTGGTGGCCTGCACTGCGGTTTCGATGGTGCCGTGTCCGGAAATCATGATTACCGGCAATTCAGCCTGGGACTCCCTGATTTGTTTCAGCACCTCCAGGCCGTCCAGCCCCGGCATCCAGATATCGAGCAGAACCAGATCAATCGGCTCCTCTTCCAGCAGGGCAAGCCCCTGTGGCCCATCCTCGGCGGAAAGCGTCTGGAACCCCTCGTCGGACAGGATGCCGGACAGGGATTCACGGATACTCGCTTCATCGTCAATTATCAGGATTGTTTTTGCCATCGCCGCCGTTATAGTGCTGAGTGCTTAGTGCTGAGTGAAAAAAATAGTTTTTGCTATCGCTGTTTTTCTGCCGCCGCTATTGATGGGAATCTGCTTGCCGCCAGCCAATATACCATGATCTGCCGGACAGACGACACGGTTTTCTGTAACCGTTCAGCAGCACCGCATCTGCTTTGTCATCGGCCTGCCCGCATACCATATGTATAGCGGACAGACCTCTTTGTCGGCACTGCTGCCGACGATTGACACGCTGCATCTGCAGCACTGCTGAACGGTTACATTTCAGAGGTTGAGCCACGTTTTTCAGTTTCTGGTGAACGCTTACGCTTTTCTAACTGTTGCCCAGGGGAAGCTCGACAATAAACCGGGCGCCTTGAGGCAGGTTGTCCTTGACCCTGATATAACCGTGATGATCCGCCACCACTGTGCTGGCAATGGCCAGCCCCAGGCCGGTACCGGTCTTCTTTCTTGAAAAATAAGGCTCGAAGAGACGCGGCTTGTCCTTGTCGCTGACCCCGGAGCCATTGTCGCGCACCTCAAGTCGGATCACCTTGCGCTTTTTCTCCCAGGCAAGAACTATCTCGATCACTCCGGCCTCGGCGGTAGCGGCCACGGCGTTGTTGAGCAGGTTGATGAGTACCCGCTTCATCTGCTTGCCATCAAAGGAAAACTGTGGCAGCGGCCCCTCCAGCAGCAGGCGAAACTGCTTGTCTTTATGGGCCTCCTGGTAGAGAATGAACACCTCGTTGGCCATTTCGGCCAGATTGCCCATGGCCTTGTTTATTGCAGGCATCCGGGCAAAATTGGAAAATTCGCTGACCAGTTTTTTCAGCTCGTCAACCTGATTGACAATGGTTTTGGTGCAGATATCAAAAACCTCCTGGTCTCCGCTTAACCGGTCAAGGTATCTCTTGCGGAGCCGCTGGGCGGAAAGCTGGATTGGGGTCAGGGGGTTTTTCACCTCATGGGCAATCCGCCGGGCCACTTCGCGCCAGGCCGCCATCCGCTGCGCCTTTTCCAGTTCGGTGAGATTATCAAACACCAGAACCACGCCAAGGGGTTGATTATTCTCATCTTCCAGCCGGGTTACATTTACCCGCAGGGAAAAGGTTTCCTCGCCCACCGTGAGGCGCAGCGGCCTTTCCAGGGAAGGCTTGCCGCTGCGGGAGAGCTCGGCAAGAAAACCCTCCAGTACCGCCCGGTGTTCCGGCCTGAGAACCGCGCGGAATTCCTGACCTAAAAAGGCCAGGCGGTTAATGCGCAGCAGCTCCTCGGCAAAGCGGTTGATTGTGGTAATCCGGCCCTGTTCATCCAAAGAGATAACCCCGGCTGCCACATTCTGCAGGACAATCTCCATGTAACGCCGCCTGGTCTCGGCATCGAGATTGCCCTGAGACAAGGCGGTATTTGCCTCTTCCAGCTGTTTCTTGCTGGCGGAAAGATCGCTGGTCATCCGGTTGAAGGAATCAACCAGGGTTCCCATCTCGTCGCCTGAGGTCTTTTCCAGCACGAAATCCAGCTCCCCCTCTGCCACCCGCCGCGTGGCTTCAGCCAGCCTGCCGATGGGCCCGGTCAGGCCGCCAGCCACATAAAAGGCGAACCAGATCGCGCAGAAGACGATCAGCAGGGTGACGATCAGCAGCATGACCAGCAGACTGGTCTTGATCGGGGCCTTGAGCATCATCAACTGTTTGTAGCCCTCATAACCGGCGGAGATGGTCTGCATCCGCCTGACCCGTTCCTGCGGAATAAGCAGGGAGACGATCAGCACCCCCTGCCGGGCTTCGGAGCCGCCTATCCTTACCAGGCTGACCCCGCGCACCAGTTCGCCTGCTGCCACCGGCTGGATGACGGTCTGCCCCTGGTTGCCAGCATAAGCATTACGGAGCAGGTTAAGCGGGATTTCCGGCACAGCTTCGTTGGCCACCTCTGGCCTGTAGACTCGGGCCAGCACCTCATTTTGCCCTGAGATCACCTCGATTCCGGCCAGGCCATGAGTTTTCATAAGCTCTTGCAGCACCGGAGACATATTTTTTCCGGCAAGATCGTGATAATGTTTTGCTTCCAGACGTTCCGCGATAAGGCGGCCTTGGCGCTCAACCTGGTCTTGCGCCTCCTGGTAAATATTCTTGGCGATGGAAATAGATTCCTCAAGGGACTGGGCGACATTGATGTTGAACCAGTAATCCATGCTGGTGGAGACAAACTGCAGAGAGATAAAGAAAAGCAGCCCGGTAGGGAAAAAGGACATGGAAACAAAGGCGATCACCAGTTTGGAACGCAGCTTTGTGCCCAGAAAACGCCGCCGCCGCTCAAAAACAAGCTGGGCCAGGTTGCGGAGAACCAGAAAAACCATCAACAGCAGAAGGAGGATATTGAAATTGATGAGGACGAAGATCAGAACATTGCCGCTGACCGGGAAGGGAACGACCCCCAGTTGCACGACCCTGGTTTCAAGGTAGGTCAGCAGCGGGATCAGGACGAGACAGGCAAGGATGATCAGCCGGATGCGTTTTTTGCGCCGCCGCCGGTCTTTCCAGAGAACCTCCTCGCAGGTGGCGTCCATGCTCTTAATACCTGAATTCCACGGTGTGCCATTCGGTTTCAAAATTCCAGAGGCTCCAGAAGGGGATCACATAGTGGAAATAAAGGGGCAGGGTTTTTTCCGCGAGCCTGGCCTTGACCCGGAGCAGATACCCAGCCTCCGGAAGCAGAGCCTTCAAGGGCGACACCGCAAGGCCATTGATCTGGATCATGGCCTTTTTGGCCTCGGCCAGCGACTTGGTGCGCAGCGTCTGCCCGGGCAGCTCCGAACGGACAAGGCTGTACTCCTCTTTCAGGGTGTCATAGCTCAGGGTATGGTCGAGCTTCAGGGAAACAAGCTCCTGGTTAACCCAGGCGCTGCGCTTGCGCTCCAGCTTTACCTGGAAACTGAAGGTTGCCGGAATGCCGTTTTTGATCCCCTCCTCCATCTGTTTGGTAAAGGCGTTGTTGACTGTCAGAAATAACAGGAGTTCCGTGTTGGAATTGGTGACAATCAACTCCTCGATGGTCGCGTTCTGGGCAAGCGCGGTCTGCCCGCCGCCCCAGAAAATGGCCAGGGTAAGCAGGAAAGAAAAAAGGCCGCGAAATTGTGGTTTATGAAATAAGGTCATGAAGGCCAAAGGTTGAAAGTTGAAGAAAAAGTGCATAGTGCTGAGTGCTGAGTGAGCGGAACTCAGTAAGTTTCCACATTGTCCACCCCGTCCACCCCGTCCACAAAGGTTGGCAGTTTTTCCCCAGCTTGCCGCCTATCATGCCGATGGCCCTGGAGTACTCCGCTCCCGCAGTAGACGCCGGTCGCCAACCCGGATGGTTATTTTGATCTTATCAAAATACTCCAACAGGGGAATGGAAAATTTTCTGGTAAGCCCAGTGAGATTCTTAAAGCGCGGCGCGTCGATCTCGCCTTCCTTTCTGATGAAGGCCACCAGCTGAATCTGTAAGGCAGCCAGGGCCAAGGCCGGAAAATAGAGCTCCTCGCTGATCTTGACCAGCGCCTGCTCGCGAACCAGCAGCTCAAGAACCTCGCGCACCAACGGGGCGGGATACCTGGCAAATTTATCCTGCACCTCCCGCACGGTGGGCGGGGTCAGTCCGGCCTCGCCGTAGAAATTCTCCATTTCGGCGCGGAGGTTCAGAGCGTCCGCCTTGAGGGAAACCCGGTGGCTGGTCAGCCTGACCGTTGCTTCATCGACAATAATCTCCCCCTGTTTGCCCAGGGTAGTGAGCAGCAGTTGAAAAAAACGCTGATCCATCTCTCCTGGCAGCCGGGAACGCAGCTCCTCCCTGGAGAGTCCCGGCTTCATCGAATTGTCTTGGTGAAAATCAGTCAGGATCTTTGTAAGCGAAGCGCTCATGGCCGCAAAGATTTCCGCTGCGACCAGGCGCTGCTTTTCTGAATCCACCATGATGATCTTCCGGCTGGAGATGGGCCCGTCCAGCAGTTTCCGGAAACGCTTGCCGAACTGGCCCATCTTCACGCAGAGCGCCTCGAAGGTGAGACCGGCAACCCCGGCCTCCTTCAGGTGCAGCAGGGAAATATCCTCGCTTACCCCTGCTTGATACAGGGCGAAAATCTGACGGTTGACCTCCTTAAAACGTCGCCGTTTGGGTGGGGAGGCGCTCCAGATTACGCCGCCGCCGATGGTGGCCACCGGCGAATAACTCCGCACCACATAGCGATCCCCTGGCCAGGCCCCGAACGGCTCCTCCAGCAGGATCTGCACGTTGGCCCGGTTGCCTGGGGCAAGCTCTTCATCCTCCAGCAGCACCAGACGCGCCATGATTTCGGCGGTGCCGATGTGTACCCGCACCCGGCTTCTGTTTTTTAATGGCTTAACATTGCTGGAAAGATAGAAGAAATCTGCGTCCAGCAAATAGGAGGGCGTAAGGGTGCCTGGGGTGGCGAGCATATTGCCCCGGGCGATCATCTCCGTGTCCAGCCCCTGGATATTGATGGCGGTGCGTTTGCCCGCTTCGACCAGCGCCACCTCCTGACCATGCACCTGGATACCGCGAATCTTGGCGGTATGTCCCTGGGGGTAGACGGTGATCTCCTCGCCCACCGCGATTCTGCCTGAGATGGAGGTGCCGGTGACTACTACCCCGAAGCCCTTCATGCTGAAGACCCGATCCACCGGCAGGCGGAACGGGCCATGGGCCTCGGAAAACTCGCTGGCCCGCACCAGGGTGTCCAGGGCCTCGCGAACCTCGGCCAGGCCCTCGCCGGTGGTGGAGGAAACCGCCAGCATGGGTGCGCCTTCGAGAAAGCTGCCGGCCAGGAACTGGCGGACATCCTCCTGCACCAGCTCCAGCCACTCCGCATCCACCATATCCTTCTTGGTGAGAATGACCAGCCCTCGTTTTACCCCCAGCAGGCGGCAGATCTCGAAATGCTCCCTGGTCTGGGGCATGATCCCCTCATCCGCCGCGATGACAAAGGCGAGCAGATCGATGCCGGTGGCCCCGGCGACCATGTTTTTCACAAAGCGTTCGTGGCCGGGAACGTCGATGATGCCGAGGCGATGGCCGCAGGGCAGATCAAGAAAGGCAAAACCGAGCTCGATGGTAATGCCCCGTTTTTTCTCCTCCTTGAGCCGGTCGGTGTCAATGCCGGTCAGGGCCCTGACCAGACTGGTCTTGCCGTGATCCACATGACCGGCGGTGCCGAGGACAATCTCTCGCATCTGCTACCAGTTCCCTTTGAGATATGGGTTGTGGCGGGCCTCCTCGCCCACGGTGGATCTGGCCCCGCCATAGCCATGCCCTGGCCAGACCACGGTCTCGGCGGGCAGGGTCAGGATCTTGGTGTTGATGGAGGTGAGCAGCTGGCTGGTGTCGCCGCCTGGAAAATCGGTGCGGCCCAGTCCTTCGACAAACAGGGTGTCGCCGGTGAAGAGATGGGGGGCGGTATAGAGACAGATCCCGCCTGGCGTATGCCCAGGGGTGTGCAGAACCGTCAGGGTGAGCGTGCCGATGACGATCTTTTCGCCATCAATCAAGTTTCGGTTCACCGGCGGCGAGGGGGGCAGGTCGAGCATGGAGAAATAGCTGATAACCTCCGGCCTGGCGAAAAACTCGGCATCCGCCGCATGCATGAGGATGGGCGCGCCAGTGGCCTGCTGGATTACGGCGTTGCCGCAGACATGATCCAGATGGCCGTGGGTGCAGATAATCGCCTCAACGCTGAGTCCTTCACCCCGGCAGAAGGCAAGGATCCTCTCCTCGCTGCCGCCTGGATCAATGATGCAGCACTTCTTGCTCTCCTCGCAGGCCACCACATAGCAGCACACGGCCATGGAGCCTACGGTAATCTGTTTGACAAGCATCTTGTATCCTTAACAGTCACAGGTGATTGGGTTGCAGGGCCCGCTGCCGCAGCCGCAGCTTGACGCGGCCTTGGCCATGGGCAGGGAAACAGCTGCGGCATGAACGGGCAGCTCTTTTTCGACCCTGGCCAGAAATTCCGCAAACGCCTGGGTGGCCGGGCTTGCGGCCCCGGAAGAGAGATAGGGCTTGCCGTCATCCCCGGCGATAACCACCCTGGGATCAACAGGGATCCGACCCAGAAAAGGGATGGAAAACTCATGCGCCAGCTGCTCGCCGCCGCCGGTCTTGAAGATATCCACCGTCTTGTCGCAGTGCGGGCAGATAAAGCCGCTCATGTTTTCCACAATCCCGACGATTTTCATGGAGACGTGCTTGCAGAAGTTGATGGACTTGCGCACATCGGCCAGGGCGATATTCTGGGGGGTGGTCACGACCAGGGCCCTGGCATCTTTGATGGTGTGCGCTACGGTCATGGGCTCGTCTCCGGTGCCGGGGGGCGCGTCGATGATCAGATAATCCAGATCGCCCCAATTCACATCGGCGATAAACTGGCGGATCGCCTGATTCTTCAGAGGGCCGCGCCAGATGATGGGCTCATCGCGGTTCTCCATCATGCTCTCAAGAGAGATGACCTTGAGCCGGTCGTTGTATTGCAGGGGCGGCATCTTGCCGTCCTTGCTGAGGGCGCCGTCCATCCGGCCAGGCAGGCCGAGCATGCGGACGATATCCGGGCCGTGGAGGTCAACGTCCATGAGGCCGACCCTGTAGCCCTTGTCGGCCAGGCCAAGGGCCAGGTTCACCGAGATGGTGCTTTTGCCGACCCCGCCCTTGCCGCTCATTACCAGGATCTTGTTTTTAATTCGATCCAGAGAGGCGGCGATGGCTGTATTCTGCTGGGCTACTGCCGCCTCGGCAGAGCCGCAGCCGCTGGCCTTTTTACTGCCACAGGTTCCACTGCTGCATTTTGACATTGGTCTTCTCCTGATATCCAAAAAATAAGAATGGATAAATATATTGGTAACTAGCTGATTTTGTGCTGCGAATTCATTTTCTAACGCAGAGGCGCAAAGGCGCAGAGGTTTAATTCTTTTATTTTAGCATGTTGTACCCAAAGGGTATAAGTTTCGTTTGAGCAGGCAAGCTGCTCAACTCAGCTATATACAGCAAAACAGGGCGACTTGAAAGGCAAAAGCCAGACATCTTTGCTTGCTTGCCGCAGACTGCGATCAGTGAGCGAATATTTCTTTTAAAGTTCCCTTGCTCTGGGTCGATAAGAAAATTAAGCAAGGATTATAATGCGTGCAGGGCTTGGTTAAAAAGGAGGTGACTGCGAGAACCACCAGATGTGCCTGCCAGTAACTGCAACAAATAATGAGATGCGCTTTAAAACGTCGGCAAGGAAGCCGATACTTAGGAGCCGTAACAAAATAATCTGGACAATTCTGTTGCTTTTTTTCTTGGGCTGCTCGGAATGACCAGATTGTTTTTCAACAACGGCTCATCAACACACACAACACGGAGGTTTCACCATGAGTTTCAGAATCAATACCAACATCGATGCTTTGAGCGCGCAACGGAACATGATCGGCACGAGCAGTGCGCTGAGCAAGTCTCTGGAGCGTCTTTCTTCCGGTCTGCGGATCAACCGCGCCGCTGATGATGCCTCGGGCATGACCATCGCCGATTCCCTGCGGGCGCAGGGTTCAGGTCTCGGCCAGGCTATGAAAAACGCCAGTGACGCCATTTCTCTGGTGCAGGTGGCAGACGGGGCGTTGGACGAGTCTATCAACATTGTTAATACCATTCGGACCAAGGCGATTCAGGCTGCTTCCGACGGACAGAACACCACTTCCCGGGCAGCCATCCAGGCCGATATTGACAAGCTGCTGGAAGAGATGAATATCATTGCCGACACCACCGCCTTCAACGGCCAGACCCTGTTGAAAGGCAATTTCACCAACAAATCCTTCCAGGTTGGCGCCTATGCCAATCAGACGGTTTCCATGTCCATTTCTAACGCCGATGCCAGTCATGTGGGCCGGTTGGCGACTACCAGTTCCACCACGACCCAGACAAGCCTCATCGCCCTTGGCACTGCAGATATTGTTAATGATAGCACCCCTGCAACCGGCGAGTGGGCAGTGCCTACCTCCTCCAACTTTACCCTGAATTCCATTTCCATTGGTGGCTATCTGGGGGCGCAAGGGGTGGAGACGTTGTCTGCAAAAGGCATCGCTGCGGCAATCAATGCGGTGGCTGAGACCACCGGCGTTGAGGCGACCGCGATTACCGAAGAGACCGGCACCACCAATGTCACCGCAGGAACGATCGCGGACGGCGGCCTGTTGATCAATGGCGTCAATATCGGCGCAGTCAGCGTGACCACCAATGATGCTTCCGGTACTCTGGTTGCTGCGATTAATGCCAAGCAGTCAACAACCGGGGTCAGCGCCTCTGTAGACGCCAGCGGTCTTTTGACTCTGACTGCTGCGGATGGGGAAAATATTGCCGTTACCGGGGCCTCATATGCAGTCTTGGGTACCGGCTTTGCCAGCAGCGCGACCTCCCGGCAGACCTCCGTTACTATAACAGCTGGAACGGCTGCTGATAATGGAACTGGCAATTTCAATCTGGATGGCGTGAATATTTCATGGAGTGCTGCCGGTATTGCTGCAGCGGACAGCGCCGCACTGGATGTTGCCCTGGAAGCCGCAAAAACTGCGGGTACTGTCAGCAGTTATTATACCTTTACCGATAATGGTGACGGGACACTTGCTATTGTAAGAAATGACGGCAAGGATATTAATATTCTTAATGATACCGATAATGCCGCACTTATTCTTATTGATGGCGTTGCCGGTAATGCCACCAACGGTTTGGTGCAGAATGACGCCTATCATGGTGTAGTCAGCCTCAGTTCCTCTGATACCATCACTATCGCTGGCGATACCACTACCCTGGCAAGTTTTGGTTTTACCGCGACCACGGTAGCAGCCACCGGCGGCATCGCCGATGCCGATGTCACCACCGCTTCTGCGGCCCAGACCACCATCCAGCGCGCTGATTCGGCTCTGGAGGCCCTGGACACGATCCGTGGCGGTATCGGTTCGGTGCAGAACCAGGTAGAGGCAACCCTGCGTAACATCTCCGTAACCAGGGTTAATATCCTGTCGGCAGAATCTGCCATCCGTGACGTTGATTTTGCTGAGGAGAGTTCTACCTTTGCCAAGATGAACATCCTGGTGCAGGCTGGCAGCTTTGCCCTCTCACAGGCAAACACCGTGCAGCAGAACATCATGACTCTGCTTCGTTAACAGTTCAGGTTGATGGTTGCGGGCTGCTGATGATCAGCAGCCCGCAACCTTATCGCCTGGCAAGACAGAATTGAAATACAGCGAAATTGTAGAGCCAGCCTTACCCTCACCCCAACCCTCTCCCAGAGGGTTGGGGTGTATTTTTAGCCTCTTGCCTCTTTAACTTTTAACCTTTATATATTGCCCATTGTGGGTGAATGGGGTAAATTTATCATAGAGGTGCAAAGTTATGTTGATGCAAACCGATTCAAGACGCCGTATAACGCTTCCCCCAACAATTGGAATCAAGCCAGGCGATGCCCTTGAGCTCGAGGTGCTCCAGGATGGCAGGATCATTTTGATTCCGGTTGAGGCGATTCCCCGCCATCAGCTCTGGGCTTGGACTGCTGAGGTAAAGGAAGAGATTACCGCTTCGTTGACTGACCCCCGGCCTTCGGTCATTGTGGGCACGGAAAAAGAGGCTGAGTCGGTCGCCAAAAGGTGGGTCAGTGAAGGTTGAGGTTCGTCCCGCCTTTGATGAGGCCGTCATGGCGGCTGAATTGCCTGTTCGCAAGGCTGCGGCCAAAATGCTTTCTTTACTGTCTTCACTTGACTTGAATCAATTGTGGAGTCACTCCGGCCTTCATTTTGAAAAGCTGCACGGCATGATTGAACCTGTCAGCGGCGAGCAATTGTACTCGCTCCGTGTTACCGGCAGTGTTCGTGTCATCAGTTGTTTAATCAAGGGGCCGACCATAGTGCTTATCAGTCTGCATGTGCAGCACGATATGGCGTATCGCAAATAACTCCAGGTCGGCTGACCGGCAAGGAGCGATACCGCATTGCCGGTGATATCGAAGTCGTCCCCTATGGTGGAAATTGCTTCACTCCTGATTTCGTAACGGTTCAGCCGCACCGCATCTGCATCATCCCCCTTTTTGTCAGGCAAAAAAATATTCAAGCTGCCGACTGGACTGCCGATACGAATTATGGGCAAGGAAGATTGTCCATTCGTGAAATACAGGGCAGGCAGAGGCATTATAACAGACGTGTACAGGTGGCAATAGTATGGCTGGTTCAGTTTCCACACTTGGGGTTGGCTCCGGGATAGATCTGCAGGGGATTCTTGACAAGCTCAAGGCCGCGGATCAGGTGCCGATCACCAATATCAAGACCAGGCAGCTCCAGTACAAGGATCAACTGGCCGAGTTCGAGACCGTGAATACCAAGTTGCTGGCGGTTAAAACCCAGGCGCTTGATCTCTCTCTTGACACCACCTTTTTGTCGCGGCAGGTTTCCTCATCGGAGGAGAGTGTGTTGACCGCCACGGTCAGCAGCGGCGCCAGTGTCGGGATATCTACGATTACCGTGACTCGGATGGCCAAGCAGAATTCCTGGCAGTCTTCCGGGGTGGCCTCGGCCGACACCGTAGTGGCTAGTGGCGCCGGCAGCTTTGCCTATACCGTTGCTGGCGTTCAGTCCAGTGTGACGGTTTCCGCCAGCACCACCCTGCAGCAGCTCAGCGATGCCATCAACGATGATGCTGATAATCCTGGCGTCACCGCCAGCGTGATGGATGATGGCACTGGCACGGTCACGGCCTTTCATCTGGTGCTGGTTGCTAATGATACCGGCGAGGCCAACGCCGTGACCATCGGCACCAATGGCACCAGCCTGACCTTTACCGAGGTGCAGGGGTTGGCTGAAAGCCTCGACGCGGCAGTGACCATCAACGGGATTACTTACCAGCGGGCCACCAATACCATCAGCGATATCATCTCCGGGGTCACTCTCAGTCTGGAAGCCACTGGCGCCTCAACGCTCAAGGTCACCAACGACACCGTCAGCGTCCAGGAAAAGATTGTCGCCATGATTGAGGCCTACAATGAGGCGGCGCAAGAGATTGCTGATAATTCCAAATACGATCAGGATACCAAGGTGGCGGGCTCCCTTTCCGGGATTTCCTCCTTCCGCACGATGACCAGCCAGTTGAAGCAGACCCTGTTGACTTCCATTGTCGGGCTGGGCGGGGCGTACGACAACCTTGCGGATCTTGGCCTGACCTTTAACCGGGATGGCACAGCCTCCCTTGATGAGACGGTTCTGGCAACTGCCCTGGCAGATAACCCGGAAGATGTGCAGCTGCTGCTGGTGGGTGATGCCACCGCAGGGATTGACGGGGTCGCCACTCTGCTGAATGAGCAGTTGCGGGATATTACCAAGGCGAGCCGTGGGGTGATTGCCAACGAGAAGGATCGGGTTGATCAAACGATCCAGCGGCTGGACGACCAGATCGAGAGCATGACCGTCAGGCTTGACAATAAATATGATCTGTTGGCGAAACAGTTTGTCCAGCTCGACACCTTGATGAGCAATTTTCAGAAGCAGGGTGATTTTCTGACGGCCCAGATTGCGAGTCTGACCGCGAGCAAGAATTGATGAAGCGCGAAAGTGGAAAGTTTCAAGTTTTAGGCAGTCTCAAGGCGGGAGAACAGCAATGATGGCAATCGATGCGGCAAGGCAGCCGGAAATGGCGGTGGCGGATACGGTTGTGGTCTTGTACGAAGAGCTGGCAGAGGTGACAGCCTCATTTTTAGAAACCTTCCAGGATGGCTCGCCGGATGAGGGGGCGCAGGCGTTTTTCTGGGCAGCGCGGATAGATCTGGTCGGAAGATTGCAGCCGCTGCTGGCTCGGCAAAAACAGGCTGTTCATGGCGATGGGCTTGGACAGCAGCCCCTTGCCTTGCAGTTACAAAAAATGGAGAGACTGGCAGCCCTTGATGCCCAGGTTCTTTCTCGGCTTGCCGCTTTACAGGCTGAGATTGGCGCGGATCTCAAGGCTCTTGGCCAGGGGAAGAAAGGGCTGGCTGGTTATCGGGTGGGGTTGAAAGGGGAGCCTCGGTTCTGTCGGAAGACTGCTTGACAGGAGCCAGGATTCAGGAGTCATGATTCAGGAGGCAGCGACAATATTCTTCTGAATTTCCGAATTCTGGATTCTCATTATATAAAGGAGTATGGATATGGTCTCGAAACAGGCAAGCAACGCGTATTTTCAGGCGCAGGCAAGTGCGAAGATTCATCCCGCCAAACTTGTTCACATGATGTACGAACGGCTTTTGCTCAACCTCGCCTGGGCCGGAGAGGGAATTGAGGAGCATGACCCTAAAAAACGGGGGGAAAATCTTTCCAGGGCTATTGCCATCATTACGGAGTTGAACTGCTGTCTGCGCGCAGGGGATGAATCTGAACCGGCCCGGTTTCTGCGTGGGATGTATGAGGTGCTGCTGCTTGAATTGGGCAGGGTCGCGCTGAGTAAGGATGTGGCGATTATCCGGCAGGCCCAGCGGTATGTGTCTCGGTTGAAAGAGATCTGGGAAGAGACCGCCATGCGGGAAAATGGTTTTGCTGTTGAGCGGAAAGTGGAAAGCGCCTTAGAACTTGCTCATGAAGAAGCGGCCATGGTGTACCAGCGCTGTCAGGAGAAGAAAGGTGTTGTTGCCGCCAGTATGTGTTTTCTGGCCTGAAAATGTCAAAGGTGGTCGGGTTTTCTGTTTGAGAGAGGGATGTTGTTGTGGTTGGCATGGAAGCCATAGTGGAGTAGAAATGGGAGGTTGTCATGGACGTTAACATTATTAGCGGTGAGAGCAGAAGTTTTGGCAGTGTGCCGGTTGCTCCGGCCATGGTGCGCCAGGATAAGCAGAAAACGCCGGTGACGCCGGTGGCCTCGAGCGTCGAAAGCGAAAGTGGCAAGGCGCTGGCGCAACGGGAAGGAAGGCTGTCTCGAGAACAGGCCATACAATATGTCCAGGAGATTCAGACGCGTTTTGATAAAATGGGAACGAATCTTCAGTTCTCCATCGATAACAGCTCGGAAGATATCGTGGTGAAGATTACCGCCAAGGACAGCGGGGAGTTGATTCGCCAGTTTCCCTCAGAGGCAATACTGCAACTGCGGAATCAGCTGAATGATCTGGTTGGGACGCTGTTTGACGGAAAGGCGTAACCTCTTTTCTGTCAGTTCCTGTCTCGCCTGAGCTATCGGTGTTCTGGAAGAACAGAGCTTCGGTGGTTGCCGCTGGAATTGCGCCCAGGGCATACTATGCTTAATCTCCAGTCAGCCGTTCCTCTTGTCTTGAAAGAGATCACTCACAAAACAACAAATTGCCGCAGACCATGAACATGGGGAAAAGGCATCTGTGAAAATAAGGGGTAACCTTCCCCCTTATTTTTCTTTTCTTTTTTGCTTGACAACTCCCATGCCCTCCCGTATACCTGATCGACAAATTGAATCCGTGTTCATTCGTGCAATCGTGCATTTTTTTAATATTATCTTTATTATCATTTCATTACACAAGGAGACTCGATCATGTCCAAGTTAGTCGCTCCCCATGGCGGGAAAGGTCTGGTATGCTGCCTGCTGCACGGCAACGAGCGTACCGCCGAGCAGGAAAAAGCCAAAGGCCTCAAGAAGATCCAGATCAGCGCCCGCGCTAAAGGCGATCTGATCATGATGGGCATCGGCGGTTTTTCTCCGCTGAATGGCTTCATGAACAAGGCCGACTGGAAGGGTGTGGTAGAGAATTTCACCATGGCTGATGGCACCTTCTGGCCCCTGCCCATCACCCTGGATGTCTCCAAGGCCGATGCCGATGCGATCAAGGTTGGCGATGAAGTCGCTCTTGAGGCTGATGGCGAGATTTACGCCACCATGAAGATCAGTGAGAAGTTCGAGATGAGCGACTCCGACAAGAAGTGGGAGTGTGAGAAGGTCTTCAAGGGCGAGGGTGAAGAGTCTGCTGACGACAAGTTCTGGCAGATCGCCATGGAAGATCATCCGGGCGTCAAGATGGTTATGGCCCAGAAGGAAGTCAATCTGGCCGGCCCGGTAAAGGTTCTCTCCGAGGGTGAGTATCCCGCCAAGTACAAGGGCGTGTACCTGACCCCGGCTGAAGTCCGCGCCATGTTTGAAGAGCGCGGCTGGTCTGACGTTGCCGCTCTGCAGCTGCGGAATCCCATGCACCGCTCTCACGAGTTCCTGGCCAAGATCGCCATTGAGGTTTGCGACGGCGTTCTGATCCACTCCCTGATCGGCAACCTGAAGAAGGGCGATATTCCTGCCGAGGTTCGGGTCAAGGCCATTGATTGTCTGGTTGAGCATTATTTTGTAAAAGATAATGTCATTCAGGCAGGTTATCCCCTGGATATGCGTTATGCCGGCCCTCGCGAGGCCCTGCTTCATGCCACCTTCCGTCAGAACTACGGGATCACCAAGATGATCATCGGTCGCGACCATGCAGGCGTTGGTGATTTCTACGGTCTGTTCGAGGCTCAGACCATTTTTGACAAGATTCCCCAGAATCTGGCCGAAGGTAAGGCTCTGAAATGCAAGCCGCTGAAGATCGACTGGACCTTCTACTGCCATAAGTGCGATGGCATGGCTTCCCTGCGTACCTGCCCGCATGGCAAGGAAGATCGGGTTATCCTTTCCGGCACCAAGCTGCGCAAGGCCCTTTCCGAGGGCGCCGAGATTGTTCCTCATTTTGGTCGTGACGAGGTTCTGGTAATCCTCAAGGAGTACTACCAGGGGCTGACCGAGAAGGTCGAGGTCAAGATGCAGGGCGCTGCTTCTGGCGCTGCGATGTAAGACTGCTGTCACTGAATTTTATAAAAAAGGGGGGAGGCGCCGGAAGGCATCTCCCCCCCCTTTTTTATCTGTGGCTGCGGCTAAAGGATTGAGACTTCTGAGCCGTTCGCGGAAAAGGTGATCTTGGCCTCTCTGGCCAGCCAACCCAGCGCCGCGCCAAGGAGAGAGAGGTTCTCCCGTTTTTTCATGAGACAGGTGAGTGTTTCTACCGGGGTTGGCCCGTTTCTGGTCAGGTACTCAAAGATGTCACCGGCTAAAAAGCCGATCTGGCCTTCGACGGTCATGCCTTTTTCCGGGGGGAACAGAGGGTTTTTCGCCGGAGCCGCGCAGGGTGATTTTTTCTGGGTGCTTTCGCGCAGTTCCTTTTTGCATCCCAAGGGCATAAGTTTTGTTTGAGCAGGTAAGCTGCTCAACTCAGTTTGAACCTTGCCGATGGCTGATTCCACGACCTTTTCCGCTTTTTTCACCGCATCTTTCATGATCTTTTCCGCAGCCTTCTTCATCTTGTGGCCGGTTTCTTCCATTGTATGGCCCGAGCGGGCCAGGGCCTTTCCTGCTTTTTTCCCTGCTTCGGTCAATGCGGATTTGTTTTGTCTGACTGCCATGACGTTTGCCCTCCAGTTTGTAGTTCGGTGCTGTCTGCCGGTAAGATATATCTGTATTCAGTCTATTGATCCTGGCCGCCTTGTCAAGAAGGTTGCAATCCTGCGTGATTTTTTATAGGGTAGGGCGGGTTTGGCTGAAGCTGAAGGGCAGGTGATAGAAACGGAGTCGTAACTTAGAAAGGTAGAAGGATATGCGGACAATTCGGGTTGGCCTTGGTGAGCGGGCCTATGACATTTTGATTGAGAACGGCCTTCTGGCGGCAATCGGCGCGGATCTCAAACAGCGGGCCATAGCCAAGCGGTATGTGGTGGTGGCTGATTCCCAGGTTGTCGAGTTGCTGGGCGGCAGGCTCATGGAATCTCTGACTGCGGCAGGGGTTGCCGCAGAGATCATCACCTTTCCCTGGGGTGAGGCAAGCAAGCATCTGGCCACGGTTGCCGAACTGGCAAGCAAGCTGGCTCAACTGGGGCTGGATCGCAAAGACGCGCTTATTGCCCTGGGGGGTGGAGTGACAGGGGATATTACCGGTTTTCTTGCCGCCATCTACATGCGCGGCATCCCTTTTGTTCAGATTCCCACCACCCTCCTGGCCCAGGTGGACAGCTCGGTTGGGGGCAAGACCGGGGTCGATATCCCGGAAGGCAAGAATCTGGTGGGCGCTTTCTATCAGCCCCGCTGTGTTTATATCGACAGCAGTGTTCTCATGACTTTGCCATCGGCTGAGCTGTTGAACGGCCTGGCCGAGGTGATCAAGTACGGGGTGATTTATGACGCGGAGTTTTTCCGTTATCTTGCCCGGCAACGGCAGGCCATCCTGAATCGCGATCTTGCCGTACTCGAAGAAGTGATTGCCCGTTGCTGCGAGATCAAGGCCGAGGTGGTGGCGGCGGATGAGCGCGAGGCCGACCTGCGGCGGATCCTGAATTTTGGCCATACCCTTGGGCACGCGGTGGAGGCCGCGTCCAGCTATGCCCTGGCGCATGGTTTGGCGGTTGGGCTGGGGATGGCGGCCGCCTGTCGACTGGCGGTGGGTAAGGGCATTTTTTCGCAGGCTCAGGCGGAAGAGGTGTGTCGGCTCCTTGCCGATTACGGTCTGCCCACGAAGATTCCGGCGGAATTCTCCCCGCAGCAGATCAAGGCTTTTTTGAAAACAGACAAGAAAACCGTGGGCGGGCGGCCATTCTTTGTGCTGCCCACGGAGATTGGCAAGGTGGTGATTACCGATACGGTGAGCGAGGAGTTGCTTGATGAAATATTAGGGGCAGGGTGAAAGGAAGAAGGCTTCAAGGTATCGCCTTCTTTTTACACCCAAAGGGTATAAGTTTCGTATGAGCAGACAAGCTGCTCAACTCAGCTTTATCCCGCGTCCTGAAGCTGATTTTTACTTCAGGATTGTCTCCAGGTAGGCCAGGATCTCTTTGGCAAGCGCCGGGTTGTCGAGCAGCAGGGAAAACTCGTGGTTGTATTTGAGGGCTGACTGGGTGAGATTGTGGCTGCCCACCAGGCAGTAGCGCCGGTCGATGACTGCCAGCTTGGCATGACTGGTTCGGCCGGGGGAGTCGAAGAAGACCGCAACCCCGCCGTTTGTCAGGGCCAGGGCTGTTTCCTGGTTCGCCTGGTTCAGCGTCTGGTCGTGGCCGGAGTATTCCAGGATAACCCGCACCTTTACCCCTCGTTGTCTGGCTGTCACCAGTTCCCTGACCAGTTCTGCCGGGCGGTTGTCGCTGGCCGGTCTGGTCTTGAAAATAAACATGGCGAGATCAATGCGCTGGCTGGCGTTTTTAATCAGCCTGGCGAGGGTGTCGTAATAGTCTGAGTCGGCCAGAATCATCATTGCGCCGGGCTGGACAGCGACGTTTGCCTTTGGCGGAAGGGTGGCTGCCAGAGCCGGGTCTGCGGCAAGCAGGCAGAACAGGGGGATGGTCGTCAGGAATGCTGAGCGGGCGATCATTTTCCAGCGCTGAGTGGCTTCTGAAATCATTCGGGCCACCAGGCCACGCCCATCCGGCGGATAAGGTTGAAGCCGCCGCCCAGAACCAGGTTGTTGGTCAAACCCGCATGATCCAGAAATATCTGGATCTCGGAGGAACGGGTGCCTGCGTCGCAGATGATGAGCATGGTTCTGTTTCCCGGCAGTTCCTGATAACGGTTGCGAATCTCGATGTAGGGAACGGGAAGCCATTTGTCTCTGCCGTATTTTTCGACAAAAGCCCCGGCTTCATTGGGGTGGCGGAGATCGAGGGCCACCCAGTCCGGCTGGGTGGAAAAATTGTCCATCCAGTTGAGAAAATTCCTGGTGCTTACACAGCGCAGCCGTCCGGCGGCCAGGTTATCGGCCACGTTGGCCGTGGCGTTCAAGGCGTCGAGGGCCGTGGCAAAGGGCGGGGCATAGGCCATTTCCAACTGGCTGAGATCGTCGATGGTACCGCCTTGGCTGATAATGGCGGCGGCGGCGTCGATCCGGGCCAGCACCGCGTCGCCCATGGGCCCGAAGCCCTGGCAGCCGAGAACCTTGCGGGTCTTGGTGTCAAAGATGAGACGGAGCGGGATCACGGCCTGGCTGGGGAAAAAATGGGCCCGGTCGGACTGGGCCGTGGTTACGGCGGCAGCGGCAAAGCCCTCGGCCAGGGCCGTCTCCAGCGAAAGACCGGTGGCGGCGATGCTACGCTCGAAGGCCTTCATGATGAAGCTGCCGATCCAGCCCTTGTATCTGGTGGGGATGCCGGCCAGATTGTCCCCCACGATCCGGCCTTCGCGATTGGCCAGCGAGCCCATGGGGGCGATGCCGCCCTTGCCGGTGATGATGTTTTTTACCTCGATGCAGTCTCCAGCCGCATAGATGTTTGGATCAGAGGTTTGCAGACGCTCGTTGACCACGATGTTGCCAAAAGCTGAAACGAGAAGCCCGGCTGCCTGGGCCAGTTCACTTCTCGCCCTGACGCCCACGGCCATCACCACCAGATCCGCATCCAGAGTTCGCTTGCTGGTGACCACCCGGCAGACCTTGCCGTCTTTCCCTTCAATGGCCGAGGCTCCCTCGCCGGTGAATACCTTTACCCCGCTTTCCCAAAGGTGCGTTTCCAGCATTCTGGAGAAATCCCAGTCAACCAGGCGGGGGAGAACCTGGGGCATGAATTCGAGGAGGGTGGTTTCGATTCCCCACAGGTCGGTGAAGGCCTCGGCCATCTCGATGCCGATGGCGCCGCCACCGATAACCACCACCCTATTCGCCTCGCCCTTGGTGATCCGTTCCTTGATGGCTATGGCCTTGTGCAGATCGCTGATGGTGAACACCCCGTCGAGATCTGCGCCGGGAATGGGCAGAACATTGGGGCGGGCACCGGTGGCAAGAACCAGATTGTCGTAGGGGATGCTCTCCTGCATGCCGGAGGTGAGCTCCTTAACGAGTACGAGTTTTTGTTGCCGGTCAATGGCCAGGGCCAGGGTGTTGGTCTTGACTGTGACCCCTTTGGCCTTGAGAAAGAAGGTCTCGTCCCGGGTCAGGTGGAAGCTGGTGTTGCGCAGCTCTTTTTCATCGGAGACATCGCCGGAAACAAAGTAGGGGATGCCGCAGCCTCCATAAGAGATCAGGTTATCCTGATCGATGATGGTCACCTCGGCGTCGGGCAGGAGGCGTTTCACCCGGCAGGCGGATTTTGGTCCAGCGGCAACCCCGCCGATGATCACGATTTTTTTACCCATGGCAACAGTCCTTGTATGAAAAGTGATGGCGTTAAAATGGAGGGTTTTGTGAAAATTTATTTTTTAACGCAGAGGCGCAGAGGCGCAAAGGTTTAATCCTTCTATCTCAGGATGTTATCTTTGCACCTCTGCGTTTCGGCGTTACGTTTATTAGTTGTTACACGTCCATCATTATTATATCGCCTGAAAGCACAACAGCCTATCGCGATTGGCTCTTTCTGTCAATCGCGACAGGCGAAAGAAAATGAAAAGAGCAAAGAGTTGCGGCGATGAAAGCACGGGTTAAAAACATGTCATTTTTTATTGACAAAGAGTTTGGCACTGGCTATTGTCCTCTGACTGAATCGCTGTTCACATTTTGTCTGCAGTTGCAATCGTCCGAAACTCTAGTATTTTCAGTGTGGTGAGTGGAAATGCGGGGGGTGGACGGTTTATTTATTTGGGAACCTATTAATTACCTTAAGTAAGGGAGGAATCGACAATGCCGAAGCATGATACGCCTTTGTTGGACGAGCTCGAAAAAGGCCCGTGGCCGAGTTTCGTCACTGACCTGAAGCGTCAGGCAGAGAAAAAGCCCGAATGTTTTGACATTCTGGGTCAACTTGAGCTGTCCTACAGGGACAAGGTTACTCATTGGAAACACGGTGGCATCGTTGGTGTTTTCGGTTACGGCGGTGGTATCGTTGGCCGTTACTCGGATGTACCGACCCAGTTTCCTGGCGTAGCCCATTTCCACACCGTCCGTCTGAATCAGCCTTCCAGTATGTTCTACAGCAGCGCGAAACTTCGTGACATCTGTAACCTCTGGGAGAAATACGGTTCCGGTATGACCAACATGCACGGCTCTACCGGCGACCTGGTTCTGCTTGGCACCACCACCCCGAATCTGGAGCCCCTGTTTTATGATCTGACCCACGATCTGAATCAGGATCTTGGCGGTTCCGGCTCCAACCTGCGTACCCCGTCCTGCTGTCTCGGCCGGGCCCGTTGCGAGTGGGGCTGTTATGATACCCAGAATCTCTGTCACAGCCTGACCATGCATTACCAGGACGAGATTCATCGTCCCGCGTTCCCCTACAAGTTCAAAATGAAATTTTCCGGTTGCCCCAACGATTGCGTAGCCGCTATTGCCCGTTCCGACTTTGCTGTTATCGGTACCTGGCGTGACGATATCCGCATTGACCAGGCTGCGGTCAAGGGCTATCTCAGCGGTGAGTTCATCCCCAATGCTGGCGCTCATTCCGACAAGGACTGGGGTAAGTTCGACATCAAGGCCGAGGTTCTTGACCTCTGCCCCACCGGCTGCATGTGGATGGAAGGCGATACCCTCAAGATCGACAACTCCGAATGTACCCGCTGTATGCATTGCCTCAATGTAATGCCCCGTGCCCTGCGTCCTGGTTTGCAACAGGGGGCAACCATCTGTGTCGGCGCCAAGGCTCCGATTCTTGATGGCGCCCAGTTTGCCACCATGACGGTTCCCTTCATTGAGGTTAATCCAGATACTGAATTCGCCGAGATCATCGAAGTGATCGAGAAGATCTGGGACTGGTGGATGGAAGTCGGCAAAAACCGTGAGCGTGTTGGTGAGACTATTATGCGTATCGGCCTGCCTACCTTCCTCAAGGTTATGGAGATTACTCCCACGCCGCAGCATGTGAAGGAACCCCGTTCCAACCCCTATGTGTTCTGGCAGGAAGATGAGGTTGAAGGCGGCTGGGATCGTGATGTTATTGCCTACCGCAAACGTAACGCCCAGTAAGGTACGCGGCTGTTGTTTGATACTATTTGAATTTATCTGATTTCACGATATAAGGAGGAATTATCATGGGTTACGATCCAGCGAATCCGATGGCCGACAGAATCACAGACATCGGGCCACCACATTATGAGCAGTTTTTCCCGCCGGTAGTCAAGAATAACTACGGTAAATGGCTGTACCATGAGATTCTGCAGCCCGGCGTTTTAATGCACAAGGCTGAGAATGGCGACGAGTGCTATACCGTCCGCATTGGCGCAGCCCGTCTTATCAGTATCGAACTGATCCGTGAAATGTGTGATGTTGCGGATATACATTGTGATGGCTATCTGCGTTGGACCACCCGGAACAACGTTGAGTTCATGGTGGATTCCAAAGCCAAGGTTCAGCCGTTGCTTGATGATCTGAAGAGCCGTGGCAACCGGATGCCTGTTGGCGGCACCGGCGCTTCGGTCAGCAACTGTGTTCATACCCAGGGTTGGGTTCATTGCCACACCCCGGCAACCGACGCTTCCGGCGTGGTTAAGGCGGTCATGGATGAGCTGTTCGACTATTTCACCAGCCACAAGCTGCCGGCCCAGGTTCGTCTTGCTCTGGCCTGCTGTCTGAACATGTGCGGCGCGGTACATGCTTCCGATATCGCCATTCTCGGCGTGCATCGTAAGCCGCCGATGATCGATCACGACGCGATCACCGGTCTCTGTGAGCTGCCTCTGGCTATCTCCGCCTGTCCTCTGGGCGCGGTAAAACCTGCAACAGCAAAGAACAGTGCCGGTGAGGATGTCAAGTCGGTAAAGGTAAACGCCGAACGCTGCATGTTCTGTGGTAACTGCTACACCATGTGTCCGGCTATGCCTTTGGCTGATCCGGATGGCGACGGTATCGCCATCCTGGTTGGTGGCAAGGTTTCCAATTCCAGAACCATGCCGTCCTTCTCCAAGCTGGTTATTCCTTTCTTGCCCAATACTCCGCCTCGCTGGCCGGAGACCGTTGCCGCTGTGAAGAACATTCTGGAGACCTATGCCAATGACGCTCGCAAGTATGAGCGGGTTGGCGAGTGGGCGGCTCGGATCGGCTGGGAGAAATTCTTCGAAAAAACCGGGATTCCTTTCACCATCAAGTCCATTGATGATTATCGCCTGGCCTATGATACCTGGAGAACGACCACCCAGTTCAAGTTCACCAGCCATATCAAGTAAGGAAAGGGCTTACAAGAAGCAGGGTCAGTAGTTCCTTTGTTCTGCGAACTGCTGACCTTGTTCCGTTGGTTGATGATGTGCCTGTGTAAAACCTTATTGAAAGGAGTAAGTACCATGGCATTAAGCAAAGACGAGTTGAAAGCCAAAATCCTGGAGAAAGCGTTGACCGGCCCCAAGGCCCAGCTTTATGTAAAGGATTTTTATGCTTGTGATCCCGAAGCAGGGCCCCGTGATATCAAGAATGCGGCTAACGATTTGGTAAAGGAAGGCAAAATGACTTTCTGGTCCAGTGGCAGTACTACCATGTACGCTGCACAAGGCCGGGCTAAGGATGAAGAGCATCGCTAGTTTTTTGTTTTTTTAGCTGATTATGAAAAATGCAGAGGGGTTTCCTCTGCATTTTTTTTGCCTGACCTGGCGGTCTTATGAATGTAAAGGTACACAGGAAACTTTATAATCTTCCCCGAATAACCCTCAAGAGGCTCTAGTACCATGTAACAATTAAAGTTTCGTATTTTTCGTAAAGTGTGATATGCTGGTGGAAACTCAATCAAGGAGGCCGCCATGTCACCAAGATACCGAGTAACACTTACCGAAGATGAGCGCAAAGAGCTTGAGAAGTTAACAAGACGTGGGAAAACCCATGCCCGACAATTCATATTGGCCCGGGCCTTGTTACTTTGCGATGTTGGGGGTAATGACCCCGCATGGAAAGTTGAAGATGTTGCTGAAGCACTTGGCATAACAAGTCGCACAATAGAGCACCTGAAAAAACGTTTTGTTGAAGATGGGCTCAAAGCAGCTCTGGGACGCAAATCAAGAGATAAACCGCCTCGGGACGTTATATTTGACGGAGCCTTTGAAGCCAGACTGATCGCCTTGGCTTGTTCAGATACCCCTGAAGGCCGTAATCGTTGGACAGTCAGGCTCCTTGCCGACAAGGCAGTAGAATTAAACTTCGCCTCATCCGTTTCACACATGACTGTGCAACGGGTTTTAAAAAAAACGAACTTAAGCCTCATCTCAGCAAGTACTGGAAGATCCCAGCCGAAGGAAATGCCGCCTTTGTAGCGGCAATGGAGGATGTTCTGGAAGTTTACCATCTCCCGTATGATCCGGACTATCCGGTGGTATGTATGGATGAATCCTGCAAGCAAATGATTGGAGAGGTTCGTGAGCCTATTCCTGGCAAACCTGGGCAAGTGAAAAAGGTTGATGACGAATACGTGCGAAACGGTGTCGCCGAAATCTTTATGGAAGTAGAGCCCTTGGCGGGGAAACGCCATGTGGCGATCACAGAGCGCCGAACCAGAAAAGACTGGGCGTTGCAGATCAAACAAATGCTTGATCTGCGGTATCCGGATGCGCATAAAGTTCGTTTGGTAATGGATAATTTGAATACCCACGGCATCGCCTCTCTCTATGAAACTTTTCCGCCACAGGAAGCCAGGCGTTTGGCGGAGCGACTTGATATTCATCACACGCCTAAGCATGGAAGTTGGCTGAACATGGCAGAGATTGAACTCAGTGTCCTGAAAGGACAGTGCCTTGACCGCCGGATCTCCGACATGGCAACCATGCAGGCCGAAGTTTCTGCTTGGGAAACAGCCAGAAACAACAGAGTAAAAAGAATCGACTGGCAGTACACCACCACGGATGCACGTACCAAACTGAAACGGCTTTATCCGAATTTATGATTGTTACATGGTACTAG
>Ga0208863_1000512_pt1 | contig 36565 bp, 30 predicted proteins | sample RifOxyD3_FD_184040 | JGI IMG/M metagenome (GOLD analysis project Ga0208863, IMG submission 184040) | Soil microbial communities from Rifle, Colorado - Rifle Oxygen_injection D3 (SPAdes) | ecosystem: Environmental > Terrestrial > Deep subsurface > Rock core/Sediment | place: Rifle, Colorado...
CAAAAAATGGACTCTGCCGATCAGGGACTGGAAGGCCGCCTTGAACCGCTTCTCTATTTTGTTTGGCGACAGAATGTCGGCTTATTGAAAATCAAAAAGCCATTTACACAAAATTATTTACAGGCCCACCGAATTAGCCAGTATAATATTACCCATGCTGTTCAACTCCTACATTTTTATTTTCGCCTTTTTCCCCGTTGTATTCTTCGGATTTTTCCGTATTGGCAAATACAGTCATGTCTTGGCTTCTTTATGGCTTACCACCGCTTCGTTATTTTTTTATGGCTGGTGGGATATACGCTTTGTCAGCTTGCTGCTGGGTTCAATCGTATTCAATTATGCCGCCGGCCACATGATTGGGCGTAGTCTCGCACGCCAGTCAAATAGGCAGGCAAAAATGCTATTGGTTGCTTCTACCATAGGCAACTTACTCCTGCTGGGCTATTTCAAATACGCAAACTTCTTTACTGACAATCTAAACCACTTTGTCGGGACCTCATTGCCCATCGGCCAAGTCATTCTCCCCCTCGGCATCTCCTTTTTCACTTTCACCCAACTCGCCTTTCTGGTGGATACCTACCAGGGTAAAGTGAAGGAATTCAACTTCGTTCATTACACCCTGTTCGTCACTTATTTCCCGCACCTGATTGCAGGCCCCGTGTTGCACCACGTGGAAATGATGCCGCAATTTGCCAAGCGCAACGTCTGCCACCTCAACTGGAATAACGTCGCCGTTGGTTTGAGCATCTTCGTGCTTGGGCTGGCGAAAAAAGTGCTGGTTGCTGATTCCTTGGCGGAATTAGCCACCCCAATTTTCAGTGCCGTTGCAGCTGGTGGTCAGCCGATGCTGTTTGAAGCATGGATAGGCGCGCTGGCCTATACTCTTCAGTTGTATTTCGATTTCTCTGCCTATTCAGACATGGCGATAGGCCTATCGTTAATGTTCAACGTGCGTCTGCCAATGAACTTCAATTCTCCCTACAAGGCTACCAGCATCATTGAGTTTTGGCGACGTTGGCACATGACCTTAGCTCGCTTTTTGCGCGACTACCTTTACATCCCGCTGGGCGGCAACCGCCAAGGCAAAACCCAGCGTTATGTGAATCTGATGATCACCATGCTGCTCGGCGGACTATGGCACGGTGCAAGCTGGACCTTTGTCATCTGGGGAGGGCTGCATGGCGTATATCTGATACTAAATCATGCCTGGCGTGGATTAAAAACAAAAATGGACTGGCGTGATGGCGGTAGATTAGCTGAACTGGGCGCAGGGGCGTTGACTTTTTTGGCTGTGGTGGTGGGCTGGGTGTTTTTTAGAGCGGATAGTTTTTTATCGGCGATAACTATGCTGTCGGGGATGGCGGGGATGAATGGGGTGTCCTTGCCTGGTTATCTTGAAAACATACTGGGGCAGTATTTTTCGGGACATGATTGGGTTATTTTTACTGGATTTCATCCTTTAACTATGAAAATAAGCAGCATGGATTTTGCAATATTTACAATATTTATGGCCATAGGACTTATGATTATTTGGTTACTACCGAATGTAAGAGAAATCTTTCAAAACCACGCCCCAGTATATGAAGACGTTAATGCACCGGCATTAAAACTTTCGATGCCAAAGACTCAAATATATCAGAGTAATTTTATTTGGTTTCCTTCTGCAAAGCTGGCATCTCTTTTCGGTGTTATCTTTTTTATAACGTTGTTAATTATTGGTTCAAATCATGCATCTGAATTTCTGTATTTTCAATTTTAAATGAGCACTTCGTGTAAATACCGTCTTTGGGCGAATGGCAATAACTATCGACAATATTTAGCAATTGTATTGGGCTTTCCTTTATTGTTACTGATTATTTTGATAACAACAATCTGTATTTTTGAAAAAGGAATACCTGCACCGCGATTGTCCTCCAGCGATGAATTTAATGAAAAAGCTCGCCTTATTCGAAATTCTTCTGCTAATAAATGTGACGTATTAATAATTGGTTCGTCCATGGCGCTGAACAATATTGACGGATCTGCGATTAAAAAGATGACTCGTGGAAAATCGGTATTAAATCTCGGTTCAGCAGGTTTATCAGTTTCAGAATCTGGGATTCTGCTAAACTATGTAGTGCCATTATACAAGCCAAAGGTAATTATTTTAGCAACATACTACGGAGACTTTACTGATCACTGGGAAAAAACAATCGACTGGAAATTATTCCGAAACTATATTCACGGTAAATCTACGGTAATCAGTTATCTGAAAAGTATTGATCATAGGTACTATTTATTTACCTATATAAAAAAATGTCGCTCCATTGCCAACAAGGGAAACACAACATATCCTGCATTAATGTTTGATGGCACTGGTTCATTAATGTTTGATGGCACTGGTTCATTAATGTTAGATTGCAATAATTTTGAGATAAAGCCACATAGATGGGATCCGCCAAATATACACAATCCATTGCCCCGAGGTCGCACCTCTGAAAATTTAGCCGGATTAGCCGACATCGAAAAAATTGCCAGGAATACCCATAGCCATTTATTGGTAGTAGCAACTCCATTAAGAAAAACGGCAGAAGAAAGGCTATCAATACCTGAAATAGCACAACTTTGGGAAGCAGTATCGCGTTCTGTAAATATTGCTGGGGGTACTTTTATCAGGGTCAGATCATTTTATGATTTTAATGACGAACACTTCACAGATTTTGCTCACCTCAATGGATGTGGTGCAAGTAAAGTAAGTGACATTATTGCACCTGTAATTTTAAAACTTCTGCAAAATCCTCGCCAATAAGGATTTTGATAAATGATACCAAAAAAGATTCATTACTGCTGGCTCAGTGACACCCCATTGCCGGATCAATTCAAAGAATGTATTGATTCATGGATTAGGGTAATGCCTGACTATGAATTGGTTCGTTGGGATAAAACCAAGTTTGATATAACCTCAAATGTTTTTGTTGAGGAAGCATGCAAGATGGGGAAATGGGCGTTTGCGGCCGATTATATCCGTATATATGCTTTGTATATGGAGGGTGGTGTTTATCTTGATGCTGATGTGTTTGTCAGAAAAAGTTTCGATGATTTTTTGCGGTATGGCTTGTTTACTTCTGTGGAATATCACAAGGAATTGGTAAAGGTTACGAAGTCAGAACTGTTGTTGAATCATGACGGGACTTCAAAAATAAAAGGGGCAAGAATTCCAGGAATTGGAATACAGGCGGCAGTTTTGGGAAGTGCTAAAGGACATAAGTTTTTAGAAGGGTGTCTTGATTTTTATGAACAGAAAAAATTTATTTTAGGAAATAAAGAATATTTTAATCAAATAATCGCCCCAGATATATATGCTATGGTTGCAGCAGATTATGGCTTTATTTATAAGGATATTAAACAAAATTTAGCTCATGATATGGTCGTTTTTCCTGCTGAAGTCTTTGCTGGCAACATGGAACAAGCGACGGCCAATTCTTATGCCATTCATTTATGTGCAGGAAGCTGGAGGGATAGAAAAAAAGAGGGATTTTTCAAGAAAATTAGGTCGTTATTTGAAAGAGATAAGTAAATATCAACTAACATGTTGGTACGTTGAATAATAATAATGGCCGTCAACAAACTCTGATTAGTTGGTCTGCAAGGGACTTCAGAATGATTACAATTTTCACAACACCAAAACCATTTCACGGGCATAACGGGGTAATCCAGGAAAATGCTATCAAAAGCTGGAGAAGTATTATTCCTGAATGCGAGGTTGTTATTTTAGGGAAAGGGCATGGTGTTAAAGACATCGCCAGTAAATATGGCTGCAAATACCAAGAGAATGTTGTTTGCAGTGAAGATGGGACACCGTTAGTAAACTCTTTGTTTTTTGAAGCTGAGAGACTTTCCTCTAACCATGTAATGTGTTACGCAAACTGCGATATAATGTTTACTAGTGCTCTAGTCAAAGCAGTTCAGCTTGTTATCGGTTCCGGCAGGCAAAAATTTTTGATTATTGGTCAACGACATAACGCAGACATTGATTTTGAGTGGGGATTCGATTCTCAGTGGGAAACAAAACTGAATAATTATGTAATAAATAATGGCACGCTTAATTGTGATAGAGGGATGGATTACTTTATTTACCCTAAAGGACTCATAAAAAATATCCCAGATCTGATCGTAGGCAGGGCATGGTGGGATAATTGGATGCTTTACAATGCGAAGCTTAATTTTATACCAATAATTGATGGTACCGGCATGGTTATGGCTGTCCATCAAAATCATGACTATGCCCATTGCAGAGGTGGGCACCAAGCTGCATATCATGATGGGGCAGAGGTTAAATCCAACGTGGCAATCATGGCTGATGGATATGTTGTGATGCGAACCAAGGATGCGTTCTGGGTGATCAGGGACGGAGAAATTAAGTTTGCATTTGATCGTTTAAGCTATCATCTGAGTCAGCTTACAAAGATATGGCCATGTTTTCGCCGGATGCGTAAAGTTTTGAGGAAAATCATGGGATATCGTAAAGGCATACAATAAATGACTTTAGATGTTAGCGTTATCATCCCGACATTTAATCGTGCTCATCTTCTGCCCCGCACTCTAAGAAGTGTTCTTGCGCAAACATATCGTAATTTTGAGATAGTTTTAATTGATGATGCCTCAACGGATTATACGCAGGAAATCATGTGTGAGACTTTTAATCAGGAGATGGATTCTGGTTTAATAAGATATATTCGAAACGATGTAAATCATGAGCGTAGTAAATCGCGGAATAAGGGTGTCTCCTTAGCAAAAGGGGAGTATATCGCCTTTCTTGATGATGATGACATATGGTTGCCGGATCATTTGGCACTGCTTGTATCTTTTTTAGAAAATAACCAGACGGTTGGATGTGTTTTCGGAAAGCCTGCCTGGATTTTTGAAGATGGCTTGGTTGTCGACAAGTTTCAGATGCTATTCCCGGAGATGAAAGCTGGTAGCGGAAGCTTTTATAATGATGCCTGCTTACGAGGTAATATGGTTTTTTCTCCAAGTTCTCTCTTGAAGAGATGTGTGATTGAAAAAATTGGGGGATTCAGAGAGGATATTTCTCAAAATGAGGATTGGGAGTTTTTTAGCCGGGTCGCCATGAATTTCGAAATAGGATATGTGAACATGGTTACCTGTTGTTTTTATGTCCATCAAGGTACACATTCCAAGTTGGTGGTTGGCCAAGGCGCTTATATAAAGGAAAAGGTTTTAAAAATAATCGAAGGCAACGCTATTAAGGATAATTACCAAATCAATAACAAGGTAAGGGGTTTTGTTTACTTGACTTTGAGCAGGGATTTTATCCCGCTAATGAACAAATCGCGTGAATATTTATTAAAGGCATTCAAGGCTGATCCTCTTTTAGCCCTTGATCTGTCCGTGTGGGCTTTGGTTTTTCGTATTATGTTAGGCAGAGGTGTGTACGATAAGATCAAGTATATTAAGGGATTAATGAGATGAAGGTTTTATTTTCATCAAACCGTAACCCTAATTTTTTGACTTTTACTGAATATATCGAGAATGCTTTAGGGGCAAACGGATGTGATACACTTTTTTTTGAAAATCGTGATTTTCTGATTCCTGGCAGGATAAGGGATATAATAAGTTGCTTTAACCAGTTAGGTCTTAAAATATTAAACAAAAGGCTCCGTTATAAAGCCGATTCTTTTAAACCAGCTTTCTTCCTGGAAGGGGGCGGTTGGAATGTCTTGCCTGAGACAATAGACTATTTTAAAAAACAAGGGATCGTCACGGCATTGTGGACAATAGATCCGCCGAGAATATTTGATGATATTGCGAAGGCAGCGCCTCATTATGATTATGTGTTTACGCAAGGCACTGAAGCGTATGAGATACTTGAGAGTTTAGAAATAAAAAATCTGCATTGGCTGCCTTTTGCCTGTGATGCTGATATCCATAAACCTATAACGCTAAGTGATGTTGAAAAGGCGGAGTATGGCTGTGATGTTTCATTTGTGGGTTCTGGCTGGCCTGGTTTTTATAGCAAAAGAATTGCACAGCTTGAGGGACTCGCCGAGTTTAATCTCGGTATTTGGGGGCCTGGCTGGCATACAATTGATGATGCGTCGCCAATCAAAAAATATATCAGAGGTGGACAAACAAATCCCGCAGAGTGGATAAAGATATATTCCGCTTCAAAGATGGTTTTCTGTTCTCATTACCATGACCCGTCTGGCAACGTGCCCTGTTATCAGGCAAGCCCAAGGGTGTTTGAGGCTCTTGCCTGCGGAGCCTTTCTGCTTGTTGATGATCAACGGGATGTCAGGGCGCTGTTTAAAGATGGAGAGCATCTGGTTATTTACAAAGATAAAGATGATTTGCGGGAAAAGGTACGTTATTACCTTGAGCATGATGATGAAAGAATGAAGATAGCAAAGAGCGGGATGCAGGAAGTTTTACAGAAGCATACATTTCGGCATCGGATCAAGCAGATTCTGGACATAACAGGTTTTTCGGAAAAGTCTGTGAAGCTACAGAAGCAGTAATTGGGCTGAAAAGTACTGGAAGAAATGTTACTTCTGTGCCTGAGCCACCCACAGCCATCTGAAGCATGGAGCATATCAAAAAAGCGGCCAAGACCCTAAAAGCTATTACTATGGGGGATGGTGAATTTTCTTAAATACCATCTGTAGTGGCCCCGCTGAGGGCATACTTTCTCCAAAATCTAAACCATGTGAAAATCGGCCTGCGAATTTTGTAACAAAGCAAGGTTCAGGGTGGTGATCATTTTCATCTTGGTGGCCTTGATCTTTAACCGGTTACTCACTCAGAACTAGTACGCCCCACCATTTACCTGGTAGCCTCACCCAGCCAGGATTGACTCAAATCCACATGAAAAGTCGAGGAGCCAAAAAAAATGTGGGGAAAAAAACCTTCAATAGCTGTAATTGTTCTAACTAAAAATGAAGAAAATAATATAGCAGAATGCTTAGAAGGTCTAAAGGAGGCAGACGAGATAATAATTGTTGATTGCAACAGTACTGACATGACCAGAGAAATTGCATCACAGTATACTGATAAGATTTACGTACACGAGATGGACCAAGGATTTGGCCCTCAAAGGAATTTTGCTATCGAACTGGCACGCACTGATTGGATTTTTTTTGTTGATGCGGATGAAAGAGTTTCTCGGCAACTATGGGACGAAATTGTCGAATCGATAAATCGTGACACATATCATGCTTACATGCTTCCCCGGGTTACCTTCTTTCTTGGTAAATCCATTTATTATTGCGGATGGTTTGAAACAAATAATGGCAGGTTATTTCGAAAGGGACATGCTCAATATAATGATGCATATGTACATGAAGAATTGATTTTCAAAGAGAAAGCGGGGTGTTTGCAGAATGCACTTATACATAAAACTTATCGGGACACAACTCATCACCTTGAAAAATTGAACCTTTACACTTCATTAACTGCGCAAGAGTTTTACAAAAAAGGAGTGCGCCTGGAATCATATAATTACCTGTGGTATTTTTTGATAAAACCTTTTCTGGTTTTCATAAAAAAATATATTTTGCTAAGGGGCTATAAGGACGGCATAAGAGGATTTTTTATAGCGTCCTTATCGGCATTTCAATATTTTGAGTCATACATAAAACTATGGGAAATTCAACAGAATCAATAGGCCGAAACAACCAACATAAAAATACAATAATTAAAAATATAACATTGATGGAATATCTCAAAATTTTGCAGTTATTACGTATTGGAAAGCACGCTATTAAAAAACTTCTATGTTTAACACATGGCATCTGGAGGTCAGGTGTCAATGTGTATGTATCGCCGCTTGCCAAAATCAGAAGCGGAGGAAGAATACGGCTTGCAGATGAGGTTGTCGTCGAGAGTTTTGCCGAACTTATTGTTGACTCACCAATATCGAAGATAGATATCGGTTATATTACCTATTTGCATTCTTACTGCCAAGTTAAAACCTTTAAGGGTTGGATAAAAATCGGTAGTTACTGTACCATAAACAGATTTACAATCCTTGGTGGACATGGTGGTCTGGAAATCGGGAATAACGTTTTAATTGCTCCCAATGTCACTATCAACGCTCAAAATCATATTTTTGAAGACCCTGATATCCCGATATGGAAACAGGGAATATCAAAAAAGGGCATAAAAATAGAAGACGATGTTTGGATTGGCGCAGGTGTTATAATTTTAGATGGAGTTACTGTTGGTAAAGGTTCGGTGATCGGTGCCGGCGCTGTTGTATCGCGAAATATCCCGCCTTATTCGGTGGCGGTTGGGGTGCCGGCAAGAGTTGTGAAGAGACGAAAATAACGTACAAGTATCTTCGCCAAGTCCAAAAAACAGTGTGATTTTCCATTGGTCGTTGCGGAAAAAAGACCAATCGCAGCTCATGGTTATCGCAAGATACATGCCTGGCCGACTCATTAATCCCGCGCACCAAAAAAAAGACGAAAAAATCTGGAGCTATGATAATGAATAATTTTAATCAAAGGCGTTCGCTTTTGGTTACCAATGACTATCCACCGGTGGTCAGCGGGATCGGAACGGTTTTTTATAATTTGTTTCGCTTTCAGGATAAGGAGAAATTTTTCATACTTTGTCCTTGGGAAGCAAGAGGCGAGGAGTTTGATCGGAAAGCAGGCATGTCCGTGATCAGGGTAAAAATACCGACAGGTGAGTCGGTTTTTGCCAAGGTCTCGAAAACTTTGCTGAATCTTGTAGCCATATTTTTTTATGTTCATAAGTTGAAAATCGGGAAGCTACATTGTGGGCAGGTTCTTTCCAATGGGATTGCTGGTTTATTAGTTAAAATTATTTTTAGAATACCTTATGTAGTTTGGGTTTATGGCTCTGAGACTATTCGTTTTGGCGAATCGAAATTACTTGTGTTTCTGATGCAAAGAATCCTGTCTGAAGCCGAACTTGTAGTTGCCAACAGTAGTTTTACGGAGGATGAATATCTTCGTTTCGGCGTCAATCGTAAGCGATTAATGGTGATAACGCCGGGGGTTGACACTTCATTCTTTGTGCCTGCCTTAAAATCAGAGGAGTTAGTGCGCAAGTTTACCCTCCAGGGAAAACGGGTATTGTGTACAATTGCCAGATTGGATGAGAGAAAAGGGCATGACATGGTTATAAGAGCCATGTCGGTGCTGAGGCAAGAATTCCCGAATCTTGTGTATTTGATAGTTGGCAGGGGAAGGGAGGAGGAAAGGTTGCGACGCATTGCCACGGCAGAGAATGTGGGTGATGTGGTCTTTTTTGCCGGATATGTAGCGGATGAAGAATTGCCCGATTATTATAATCTTGGCGATATTTTTATCCTGCCTAACCGCGAAACAAGAAATACCGCGCTTAAAGGCGATTACGAGGGGTTTGGCACGGTTTTTCTTGAAGCGAATGCTTGTGGTAAGCCGGTTATCGGCGGGAGATCAGGCGGAGTTGGGGATGCTATTGAGGAACAGGTTACCGGCATGTTGGTTGATCCTGACTCGCTGGATGATATTGTTGAAACGGTTAGAGACCTATTGAGAGACCATGATAAAATGCGGAGAATGGGTGAAGCAGGAAGAAGCAGGGTTGTGGAAAAGTTTGATTGGAAAATCCTGGCAGCGAATTTAAATAAAATCTTATAACCGGCAACACAGATCATAACGACTCCTGATTAGCGCGAATCAGGTAACAACTTGTGGAATATGCCGCTATGACGAAGGCAGGCACGATATGAATTTTAAAAGAGGTCATTTGCCTGCTATGGTAGTGAAGATAGCGGCGGATATGATCAAAGGTTACAGTGGAAACCTGGCGGATATTGCCTGTGGCAAGGGTGTCCTGCTGGAAGAGATCCGCCGGCATGGCAATAAGAATGTAATCGGTCTTGACTACGCACCCGATCAGTTAGCCGTTGCTCAGGCAAATGGGATGACAGTTGTTAGGGGCAGCATCTTTGCGATGCCAATTAGAAACGATGTCATGGACCTCGCGGTATGTTTCAATACCTTGTATAATTTCCAGTCATTGTCTGAGTTGGAGCCGTTTCTGGTTGAGATGGCAAGGATTGTCAAGGCGAGCGGCAAAATTGTTTTAGACATAAGAAATCGTGAAAATATTCCTTTAAACATGAAGTATTGGTGGCATATGAAGCTGGGCAAGCATCCAACGGTCTCTCATTCTCTAAACCGTTTAAGTGAATTGATGGGGGGATATGGCTGCCGGTTAATTTGTAAAAAAGCGGTGGGCTTTAATAACCGTTACCTTGCTTGGGGTTATGTCCTGGTTTTTGAAAAAGAAGAGGCGTGAAGGATGATTCCGTCAACCGGCACTCCGGTAACTATCCCTGATATTTTGCAGGCCACTTTCACTTCAAGTGATTTTGAAGCGGAGATGCGCCGGTTGCTTGGCGTTAAGCATGTTTTGACCGCCAATTCGGGAACAACGTCGTTTTATGTGATACTGCTGGCGTTGAAGCGGTTCTTGGGCGGAGACGAAATTATCATGCCGGCTTATACCGCCCCATCTTTAGTGTTGCCAATAAAAAAGGCAGGCTTGAATTACCGGCTGGTGGATGTCTCCCTTGAGACCTTCAATATGGATTTAAGCAAAGCGCTGGATGCTGTAACGGACAAGACCATGGCCATGCTCTGTATCCACATGTTCGGGCTACCGCTGCTAATAGATAAGCTAAGAGAACAGACGGATGTCTTCATGATTGAAGACGCGGCCTCATCATTTGGTACCAGTAAAGACGGCAAGTTAAGCGGTGCCTTCGGTGATGCGGGGTTTATCAGCTTTAACCGTGGGAAAAATTTATCAACGGTTGCCGGTGGGGTTGTTGTCACGGATCGGGATGAACTGGCGGAGGCCGTCAGGCAGGAAATTGGCAAATTGCCCGAGGCCGATGTTAAAACTCGGTTGATGATATATGCTAAAGCTTTGGGGTTATCGTATGCGATCAGACCATGGTTCTATACCTTATTCAGCGCTGTTTTGTCCCAATTCAAATATACGACCGTCCATGAGGGTTTCAGCAGCTTTCGTTATACCGATTTCCAAAGGTCGCTGGGCAGCGTTATGTTGAGGAAAGCCGACCGGATTTTTCAGGCAAGAGAGCAAAAAGGAAGATTGTTGCATAATGCTTTTAGAGATATGAAGGGGATAAGAATCCCGCTACTCCCCGAGGGATGGAAGAGTGTTTTCAATCAATTCCCCTTTATTGTTGAGGATAAGGCAAGGCGAATAAAGGTGATGGAGGCAATACGGGCCGTTGGTCTGGAATCCACGATACTCTATGACAGTCCGATCCATACAATTTATCCCGAGGCGGGTGGAAACTATCCGAATGCCGAATATATGGCAGAACGACTTGTTTTGGTGCCGGTGCAACATTATGTGACGGATGACAAACTTTATCAGGCAGTTGAGGCGGTTGCAAGGGCCGTTCAATAACGGTAAAGAAGGATGGTTATGGAAAAAAGCAAAGACATGCCATCGGTCAGCAAATAATGCATAGAGGTAAACAACAATGAAAATTGTCTACGTCCGAAGTTATTTTTCCAAGTTCAAGACCCTCTATGATTATTTAGAGGAGGCTCTGCAAAGAGCCGGGCATGAGGTTTATCCCTTTGATTACCGGGCCTATGGCATTCCGTCCCGGATCAGGAAATACAACAAGTACATCGAGGATGTCGGGCTCTATAAAATAAACCGGGACTTCACCCGACTGGTGGAGGAGATCCGGCCGGACATGCTGCTCATGTTGCATGGGTTCACCATTACCGCCTCTACCCTGCAGAACTTGAAAGAAAAATACGGCATGATCACGGTCAACTGGCTCTGTGATTATCCCCGTGAGTTCGATATCGCCTGTCATTACGCCTCACTGTTCGACCATTTTCTGGTGTCAGGCTCGGATGCCTTAAGAAGGCTGAGATTAGCTGGGCATAAAAACGTGCATCTTTTCCCCTTCGCCTGCGAGCCCTTGTATCATAAACCGGTTGAACTTTCTGCCGCAGAGGCGCAACAACTTCGTTCTGATATCTGCTTTGTTGGTTCGATGTACCCCGGCCGGATGCGGATGCTGGAGAAGATTTCCGATTTCGATATAGCCATCTGGGGTCCACGCTGGAAAGAAGAAATGGGTGAATCGCCGCTACGCCATTCGGTACGGGGCGGAAGTCTTGATGTGGAAGAATGGGTCAAAGTATATGGCGCAACAAAGATTGCCTTAAACAATATAAGCTCGTTTGCGCCCTATGTTGATAATATGATGAATACCAGAGTCTTCGAGATAATGGCCTGCAAAAAATTACAGTTAGTTGATACCAGAGATGATATCTTAATGGCTTTCACCTCTGGGGATGAGCTTGTTTGCTACAGCAGTATTGATGAGTTGCGGAGTCAAATCGTCTATTACTTGGAACACCCTGAGAAGGCGCAGGAAATAGCGGAAAGCGGTTACCGCAAAGTTATGCAGCTCCACACCTATGATCACCGGGTTCAAGAGCTGATGGCGATTATCAATAAATGAGCAAACTTCTTCTTACTCTGCTGCTTTTTACGGCCTTGGCACCAGCGTTGGCTGTCGGGGATGAATTACGACCTGTACCCGGCGTGATTCACCTTGAAAGCCGGGCGGGTGGTTCTCCGTTGACTGTGGAAGAGGTTGCAGACCGGGCGCGTAAGGCCGGCATGCGGGTCGTGGTTTTTAACGATAAGTTCACCAACCGGGTTGAATATGGCCTGCCGCCCCTGCGCAACCTGCTTAAGAAATCAGAGGAGCGAGGGTCGATCAGCGGCTACGGCGTAGATCTTTATTTGCGGGAGATCAACGAACTCTCCCGTCAGCATCCGGACATGGTAATTCTGCCCGGTGCCGAGGTAGGTACGTTCTACTATTGGGCCGGCTCGATATCGGCCTTTGTTCGCGATGTCTTAAGCCGGGAAGGGCTTAGCCGGTTGCTGGCCTCCGGCAAGGGGGCTGAGGAGAAAATCGGCAAATTCGACTACCGCCAGAAACAGGTGGATCGGGGTTTAAAGGTAGTAAATTTTCACAAGGATATGTTGGTTCTCGGTCTGGACAAAGCCGATGACTACGTTAATCTGCCCACAGTAAGCAACCGGAAGCCCTTGGTACTTGCTTGGTCGGGTCTGCTCAATCTCTGGCCGCTTCCGCTGCTTGTTTTCGCCCTTATCCGCCTCTTCCCCCGCCGCGCCTCACCCTACCCCTACGCCCTGGTTACCCAACCGACTGCCATGCCCTCGGTTCCAGAGCGATCCCAAACCGGCCTTCGCCGGGCCAGGAAATCCAGCCTGCTGCTGATCGTGCCCAGCCTGCTCTTTCTGGTGAACAATTTCCCCTTCTTTCAGCCCAAATACGACCAGTACCATGGCGACCAAGGATCGGCCCCCTATCAGGAGCTGATCGATTATGTCAATGCCCGGGGCGGCCTGATCTTCTGGTCGGCTCCAGATATCAGCACCGGCGTATTCCAGGCCGGCCCTATGCTGATGGAAACCAGACCATATTCCCCTGAACTTTTGAACACCCGTAACTACACGGGCTTTGCCGTCTTTGCCGAGGGGATGAAGAGTTCCGGTCTCCCTGGGGGGGGCTGGGATAAGGTGTTAACCGAGTATGTGAAGGGCGATCGGGAAAGACCTGTCTGGGCCATCGGCGAGCTTGACTATGAAGACGGCGATTGGATAGGCGAAACCCAGACCGTGTTCATGCTGCGGGCGCTCAATCGCCAGGATATGCTGGCGGCCCTGCGGGAAGGACGAATTTATGCGGTAACCGGCTCGGCAAAAGTTCCCAAGCCGGTTCTGGAAAAATTCCAGATCTGGGATGCAGAAAAACAGCACTGGGCCGAGATGGGTGAAACGGCTACCGTACGTGGACTCACCAAGATCAAAATCGAACTGGTTGTGCCCCCGGGGGCTGAGGTACGGAATCTGCGTCTGATCAGGGAAGGGCAGGTGGTCTGGAACATGGAGGTGACAGGATCATTCACTGAAATCATCGAGCTTGATTACCAGCGAGAAAAGGGCATGACATATTACCGGCTGGATCTTGATTCCCAACTGATCGCCAATCCGGTTTTTTGCCGCTTCCCTACCGGCCGCCCTGCCTTATAAGTATGGAAACTTAAAGCATGTTTGTGGTTTTTGATGTTGACAATAGTCTGGTATTTCTATTAGAAATAAAAATGCATTATTTTCCATAAATCAAGGATCGTTGAAATCTAAAACGGGTATGAATCGTGGATATAGAATATCTGGAACATAGACGCGCTGGCCAGAGAGTTGATACGGTCGATTCTATTGTCTATTATAAGCCATTAGACAACAGCGATTCGGAGCGGAGCCGTAAGATTGAGCTTAAAGAAAGAATTTTCGGCGAAAAAATATCGCAGATGTACAAGCTTCTCGATAACAGAGGGGAGAAACACAATCCTGACCGTACCTTTATTGAAGGAAAAATCGATAAATTGGCCGGCTTGGTTTATTCCTTTTCCGACCTGCAGATGCAGTGTGTAGAGATGGACGGAATCAATATCAGTGCTTCCGGTTTGCGAATGCGGGTGCGCCGTTCTTTTTTGATGGGGGAAAAACTTGAGTTGTTTATGGTTTTTCTGCCGAAGGTGGATTTGTTGGATTGCCAGTGCGAGGTTGTGCGAGTTTCCCCCTGCGCTGGCGGGGCGGGTGAATTTTACGATGTAGGGGTTAAGTTCATCGTTCTGGATGATGAGGATCGTCACAAAATCATCAGATATGTCCAGGTAATCATTAATGGAGGCCCCAATTAAAAGGGGATCGATGAGGAGCTGAATATGTACGAGAGCTATTGGGGTCTTAAGAGTTTGCCTTTTCAGATTACGCCGGATAACGGCTATTATTTTCCGACTGCAATGCATGAGGAGGCAATCAAAAGAATCCTGTACGCCGTTCATAGCACCAAGGGCTCGTTTCTGCTCACCGGGGATGTCGGGGCCGGCAAAACTATCGTTGTCAGTCAGGTTATGAAGAACCTCTTTCAGAATAAAGACCGATACGAGGTGGCCCTGATCAATCACCCAACTCTGGTGGATTGCGACAGCTTTATCTCCGAGATGCTGCATCAGTTCGGAATCAAGGGTGATTTTGTAACAAAAATGGACATGATTCGTGTTTTTCATGAATGGCTTATTTCGGGATATACCCGTGGCAAGCATGCCGTTTTGATCATTGATGAAGCACAACTGATCAAAACCATGGATATCCTTGAAGAGTTGCGGCTGTTTTCCGATTTTCAGGTGAACAACCAACCACTTCTAACCCTGGGCCTGGTCGGCCAGTCTGAGTTGCGCAAGATCATTCAACGCGTCCGTCCTCTGAACGCCAGAATCGCCGTTCAGTATCATTTATTTCAGCTCAATGAGCAGGAAACCAAAAAATATATCGAACACAGATTGGAAATAGCCGGATGTGAAACTAAGATATTTACTGAGGCGGCCATGACGGAAATTTACAAGTATGCCGGGGGTCTGCCGCGAGAAATCAACAAGCTTTCCGATATGTGTCTCTTTGAAGGCTTCATCTTGCAGCAACGTCAGATAGACGTGGTCACGGTACAGAAGGTAGGAAACGAAGAATTTATCATGTAGTGACTGGATGCGGATAGCCAGTGATGGAGACGTAAATCGTATGAGATTGACCCATGTTTTGAGAGCCATATCAGCCAACCCAAGTGAAAGAAACACGGCGATGGTGTCTGAGCCAAAAACCGTGGTGGTTGAGCCAAGGGCTGTGGTGGTTGAGCCAAGGGCTGTGGTGGTTGAGCCAAGGGCTGTGGTGGTTGAGCCAAGGGCTGTGGTGGTTGAGCCAAGGGCTGTGGTGGTTGAGCCAAGGGCTGTGGTGGTGGTAGAAACAGAAACTCTTAGGACTGAGACTGTTGATATGCCTATCGCCGAAACGCCGTCGGCAACCCCTGATGCCGCGATCGTCACTCAAACCATGACCGAAGCTGTAGCTGATCCGGTGGACATCATACCTGCGCCGCATCCTGATACCTATGTCGTAGCACTTGTAGAAGAAGAGCCTGTTCAGGTAGAGACTGTTCGGGTAGAGACTGTTGAGGTGACCAGCGCTAAAACGCCACCAATGATCCTTGATGGTGATCATAAAACCGTGTCGCCTGGCCTGCCCGAGCAAAAAGAAAAATACGAAAGCAGGGACGTTACGGATGTACTCTGGCAGCGTATGTGGGACGGCCTAAACAACTACCAGCAAAATATCTGCCATGAAAAAAAGATACCAGATCCCGCCATTATCAACGCCGTCGCCAAAATGATCGAGGTCTCTCTAAAGGCCGATAACACGCTAATCAGAATGCTGTTTGCCAAAAAGCGTAGCGATGATCTCACCTCCCACCAGTTAGATATGTCCATAGTCGCCACCAGGATGGGAATAGTCCTTGGCTATAATGATGATTGCCTGCGGGAACTTACTCTTGGAGCCATGTTACATGATATCGGCATGCTCAAGGTTTCGCCGGATGTGGTGATGAAAAAAGGCGAACTTAGTCAAGACGATCTGGCAGAAATTCGGAAACATCCTCTTTACTCATACGAGATTCTCAAAGACAGCGGCTTGCCTGCCTTGATCACCGAGATTGTTCGCCAGGTGCACGAAAGGGCGGATGGTTCCGGCTATCCCCAGGGTTTAAGAGGAGATGACATCCATGAATACGCCAGCATCATCTCTCTGGCCGACACTTTTACCGCCATGCTTCAGCCCCGGCCACAACGACCAAGGAAAATTCCTTTCGAGATTGTCAAGGAGATTATAGAACGTGGACAAGGACAATTAAGCCGGCGCTTGATGAAGGTACTGATTGACGAGTTTGCTATTTTTCCCGTTGGTCTTTATGTGCAACTTAATACTGGCGAAATTGCCAAAGTGCATAAAGCTAACAAATTAGCACCATTGCGACCCGAAGTGACGGTATTGACTGATACGCGTGGCCGTCGCTTGACCGAACCAAAGCAATACAACCTTATGCACGAGCCGCTGTTGACGGTGGTTGATTCCTCTTTTGACCAAGAAGGTAAATCCATTGATATGCCAGTGCCTGAGTTAGAGGAAAGCGCGGCATGAAAATATTATGGGGAGGGTACCTTAAAAAATCTGACCTCCGCTGTTCTCGTGAAAGCGGGAGACCAGTAAAATCAACGCACTGTATGCCCGCCTTCGCTGGCATGACATATTTTAAAGGGGTTCTTTTTTCCAGACTGATTGCAACCTTCTGCTGCCTTATGCCACTCCTCGCCGGATGCGCCAAATCGATCCCCTTTGCGCTGCTGGATCCGGGAGTGGCGAGGGTCAAGTCTGAAAATAAATGGTCTCTGGATATCGGCCCAGAGATGTCCGGCAGTTATCGCAGCCTTTGGGTGGATGACTTTAATAACAGTTGCGGATTGGATCTCATTGGCGGCACCACCGACCCTGGTGATATCTTTTACTGGATAGGCGACGGCACCGGCAATTGGGCGCGAGAACAACGCATCCGGATTCGGGCCGATGTTCGCTCGATAACTGCAGGAGACATCACCGGAGACGGTTACCGGGATCTCATTTTCTCCAGCATTGGCGACACCAAGGGCATCCACATCCGGCTCAACGAACAGGGCCATTTTAAGACCGCGCCCCCGGTAACCGAAAAAGAACTGTACGAGGGCTTGCGCCTGATCGATATCAACGGCGACGGGCACTTGGATCTCATCGCGGCCAACACCTCCAACATTAGCATCGGCGGCATTCAGGTATGGCTGGGCAACGGTCAGGGAAATTTTATCACCGAAACCGGCCCCACCCGGATTGGTATTTACAAGGATGCCGCGGTTGCTGATTTGAATCAAGACGGCAAGCTGGATATTGTCGGTGCTGGCTGGGGAGTTGATTCCGCCTCTTTACGGGTTTGGTTTGGCCTGGGCGACGGTCGTTGGTCAGCCGGTCCGGTTCTGGCCAGGGATTCATATTGGGGAGTAGAAATTGCCGATGTGGATGGTGATGGCAACCAAGATATCATAGCGGCCTCCAATTTTAACGGGATCCAGATCTATTATGGTGACGGGAAAGGTGGATTTCCGCGTTCCACAAAACTTACTGAAAAGGGAAGTTTTTGGCGGGCCAAGATTGCCGATCTTGACGGCAATGGCTTAATGGATATTATCGCAACTTCGAACGACAACCACGGCATATTTATCTGGTATCAAGAACCTACCCCCGAAGGAGGCCGACATTGGGTAGTCAAGGATGAAGGCCTCCCCTTGACCGGATATTATCATGATCTTGCCATTCGAGATATCAATGGTGACAGCCAACCGGATATCATCGCCGCCTCCCATGGCGAGGGACTCAAAATCTGGTTGAAAGGAGCAGCCACAACCGGGATTTTTTCCGCAGACTGCAGAAAAAAAGAAGCAATTACCCTGCCGCCTCCACCGGTTGTAAAAATCGAAAAAATGCCCGAGAAGGTAGTAATCCCGGTTTTTACCACGGCAGTTTTTTTCGATACCGGCAAGGTTAATCTCCGCCCTGAAACCATCGTGGTGCTGAACAGGGTGGCAGAATTCCTGCGGACGACAGAAGGCACCTCGCTGGAGATGGACGGTTTTGCCGATATTCGGGACATTAAAACCTCTGAATTTCCCAACAACCAGATACTTTCCGAAGGGCGGGCTCGGAGTGTAGCCCGTTATCTCATAGAGCAGGGCATCCTCCCTGAGCGCATCAGACAAGAGGCTTTTGGCGACAGTGTTGTCAAATATCCGGGTCATGATCAAGCTTCCCTGCAAAAAAATCGCAGAGTGGATATTCGTGTTATTTTCCGCGCTGATCCAGTTGTCGAGAACTCGCCAGCCAAGAGTAGCAGCGAAATAAACGAGGCGCAACCATCGGTGCGTTTATCCGGTTTGGCAGCCGTCGGCCCCAATTCAGTAGCAGCCCCATCCCAACCCATTGACCCGTTTGAGGAAGCGCCGGAGCTGATTCCAATGCTGGAATACCAGGCTTTTAAAGTAACCGATGGGATTGCCGAATACCGAATCGGCCCCACAGACACGGTGGAAGCAACCATCTGGGAAGGAATCAAGGAAAATATCTACAAGCTTAATGTCTCCCCGCGAGGAACGGTTTCCTTCTCCTTTATCACTGATTTCAAGCTGGCTGGCCTAACTCCGACCGAAGCCGACAAAGCTTTGACGGAATTTTTGCGCCAGTACATCCGGCATCCCCTGGTCAAGATACGGCCCACAGAAAAACTGGCCTACAGTGCTTCAATATTTGGCGCGGTGCGGGATTTAACCCGTCAACCCACCGGCCCTGGGACTTACCGCCTATATGGCCAGGAACGGCTAACGGAATTTATCTCCCGGGTCGGCGGCTACCTCGAAAAAGCAGATCTGACCCGGGTTGAAATTACCCGAGCACGCAAGACTTATCAGGTAAATGTTTTTGACATCCTCTTCAAGGCCGATTACCGCCATGACATCGCTATTGATGATGGAGATGTGCTCTTTATCCCCTACAAGAGCGAGGTCAAAAACCGGATCTTTGTTTTCGGCGAGGTGATGCGTCCCGGCCTGTTTTCCTATGACGCAAGCATTAACCTTCTGGAAGCCCTTACCCTGGCTGGCGGACCCTCCTACTATGCCAAGGCGGACGAGGTTATGGTTGTCCGAGGGGATGCTACCAAACCGGATGCCTTTGTCGTCAATCTTAATGATCTCTACCAGAAAGGCGACTTTCGCCAGAACGTCTCACTACAGAACGGCGATATAATCTACATGGCCACCAACATGGCCGGCAATATCCGCGATTTCCTGCGCACCCTGTCACCTTACCTGACCGTCATGCGTACCCCAATGGATATCTATGGCGCCACGGCCTGGCCTATTAATGAAGGCTTCCCAATCAGGAGACAGGCGGCACCGTCGGCCACTACGATCATTTCGGCCCCGCCCGCAATGCCTACCGGCGGCGGCGAGACTTGGGGTGGTAAATAAGGATGGAGCAAAGTAAGAATGGCTGAATATACGATTAACGACGTCCGGGAGATCACCCACCGCAGAAAACGGACGATTAAAATCAGCGGTCTGCTTGCCGCCTTGTTAATGCTAAGTCTGGTTTTTTACGCCAAGCCGGAGCCGGTTTACGAAGCCGAGGTGTCGCTCAAGATTGAAAAGGTCACCACCGTGGGTGATATTCTGATCGGCACTGTCCGGCCAGGGGATCATATCGCCACTGCCTCGATCATGATCAGTAGTTTCCCTGTTTTGCGAGTCGTTGCCCAGAAAGCCGGGTTGATCCCGGCAGAGTTACAGCCCGATGAGATTCTGCGCTCTCAGGACTACATGGCGGTGATCAAGAATCTGGAAAAGAGCATTACGGCTGAAGCCGACAAACATGGAAGCAATATCCTCATCGTTAAAACACAAGATAACAAACCAGCAATGGCCAAAAAACTGGCCGAGCTGGTGGCTGCATCGTACCGCGAGGCAGCCTATTATGAAAGAAATCAAAGCGTTCTCAACGAGATTAAGATCGTTGACGACCAAGCGACAAAATCCAGAGACCAGTTAACCGCCGCCCGGGAAAAACTTAATGAATTCCGTAAAAGCCTGGAACTGACCACAGTTACCGATGAACAGCAGGTCATCCTTGCAAGGTACGTTGAAAGAAAGAACATCATTGACAATCTGGGATTCAAGATTGCCCGGATCAATGACAGCCTTGCCACCATGCGCCAGGAGATCAATCCTGAAGAAGATACCCGTTGGGTTTTTGTTCCAGGAGGAGCAAATAATGAATCCGGCGGCGTGCAAAGCGCCCTCAATTCTGCTTTGAAAGACTTGAGGGTAAAGGAAAAGGGGCTGCTGCATCATTACACGCCAAATCATCCTGAAGTAGTGGCCATCAGAGAGCAAAAGAACGCGATCATCAAACAGTTTATCGTTGATCTGGAGGCGGAAAAAAAACGCTATGCTGATGAGAGCAAGGCTGTGGAGAAGGATCTAATTGAAACCTACGCCAAGCTGAAAGGGGTCCCCGACGCGGCCAAGACCTATGACCTGCTGGTGCGAGAGGTAGAGGCCAATGAAGCCCTTTTTAACAAAATTCTGATGAAACAGCAGGAGGTTGAGGTGCGCAAGGCAGAGCTGGTGGAAGATGTGACCATCGCCCGTTACCCAGTTCTGCCCCAGGTACCCATTACCAGAATCGCCTTTATCGGCAATCTGGTGGTCAGCCTGATTTTGGCCGTGATCATCGGCTTTATCGCCGGCTTCATTCATGAGGCCCTGGATACCGTGCCGCGCAAACTGGATGTTTTGGCCGAAACCTTCGGGGTACCGATCATGACCTCCTTAACTATGTGGAACAGATCAGAAGGTATGGAGCTGATCCGCAATCGTTACCCAGGTTTGCGCATAGATGAGGCCTTGCGTTATCTGTCCCTGCCCGCTCATTTCCTCGCTGACTCAACCCTGGCCGAAGAATATCGGGCCGTGGTACCGAATCTGCTCTTGACAGCCAGGGAAAATGACATCCGCACCCTGGCTGTAATGAGTGCCACCAAGGGAGAGGGCGTCACAACTTGTGCTGCCAATCTGGCCATCGTTCTCGCCCAGGCAGGACGTAGCGTAGCTTTGGTTGATGCCGATTTTCAAGCGCCTAAGCTGCACACTATGTTTGGCATTGACCGTAATCCCGGCCTCAGTGATGTGGTCATGGGCAGTGAAGACTGGGATATCTCGATTCGCCGCATCACCGACCTGATGCTGGGTGAGATTCCGGCCCGACACCTGCTTGCCCCCCCAGGCCTGGATAATCTTTATATCCTAACCGGCGGAAACCGGGTGGACAATCCGGCGAATTTCATAAACTCCCAACGGATGAAAGACCTTATTGGCTCGTTGCGTGATTTTTTTGATTTTGTCATAATCGACACCAGCGCCATTTTGGAAACCTCCGAAACCTCCATCCTGGCCGAAAAGATTGACGCGGCTCTGCTGCTAACCGAATACGAAAAACTAGACCGGGGCACCCTGGGCAGATTCAGGAATCATCTGGAGAGCCTGCGGGTGAAAGTCGCCGGCCTGGTTATCAACAAATACAAAACCATAGCCCCCATCCTGACCGATAAGGAAAATCTGCACAGTGACATTTTGATCAGCGTAAGAAATTACCTGGAAAATCTGCGCTGGAAGGTCACCGGGTTAATCGCGAAAATAGGTAAAAAAAACCTATCCTGATGCTCTCAACAAAAGATTTTCGCCCTCACCCTGACCCTCTCCCGGAGGGCGAGGGAATAAAAAAGCACCCTCTCTCTTTGGGAGAGGGTCGGGGTGAGAGCGAATAATGGAAAATATCCTCCTGATATACAGTGGTTTCGTCGTCCTGCTGATTCTGTTGCTGTTAACCGTCATCAATCCGGTTATCGCGCTGTATCTGCTACCGCTGGCCTTTTCCCTTTCCCCGGAGGTAGAAATCGGTAAAACCGCCGCCCGGGAAATTTCCATTAAAGTCGAAGACCTGCTACTCACCGTACTGCTGATCAGGGTGGTCTTCGATTTTGTAATCAACAAGAATTTCCCCCTCGAACGGCTCGCTGGCGGTCGGTTTTTCACGCCCATGGCCCTGCATTCCCTGGTCCTGATTCTGACTACCACTCTCGGGGTTGCCATGCTCTACGCCGCCCCGGCCAGCGGCTTTTTCTTTACTCTTAAACTGCTCCAGTATTTTTTCTTTTTCTTTGTCGTCTTCTTTTATGCTCAGGATAAAAGGGATATTAAAATCATGCTTGGCTCTGCCTTGCTTACCATGGCCATCGTCACTATTAACGGTTATCTGCAAATCCCTGGCGGCGGTCGAATTGCCATGCCCTTTGAAGGCGGGGATATGGAGCCTAACACCTTTGGCGGTTATTATGTGGTATTGGGTGCCGTCGTGGCCGGTCTTTACATGCATGAGCCCAAGGGCCGCAAGAAAACCTTGTATGCCCTGCTCCTGGGTGCCGCAGTGCTGCCATTTATCTATACCCAGTCACGGGGTTCTTGGGTGGCAGGGGGCTTTTCTCTGCTTACCTTCCTGGCCTTGACCAAGGGTCTGCAACGCAAGGTATTGATCTTTGCCTTTGCTATCCTGACCGTGATGTCCATCCCCCTGCTACCCGAAAATATCCAGGAAAGAGCCAGATTCTGGAAAGCGGAGGAGGGTTATAAGAGCACGCAAACCGTCGGGGGGATAAAGTTCGACCCTTCCACCTCCGATCGTATTGACGGATATAAAAATGCTCTAAATCTTTTTGCCCAAAATCCGGTTTTCGGACGTGGGGTTACCGGGGCCGGTTTTTTTGACGGCCAGTTTATCCGGCTCATGGTGGAAAACGGTATCCTGGGCCTGCTGAGTTTTGCTTATCTTAATTATATGATTTTACGCTACCTGATGTCAGTTTACCGCCGCAGTCCAGATCCCTTCAGCCGGGGTCTGGCCTTGGGGCTACTTTGCGCCACCACCGGCATGCTCGTTCACTGTCTTGGCGCCAACACTTACATCATCGTCCGCATCATGGAGCCCTACATGCTGTTGCTGGCTCTGTTGGTAAGTTATGAAAAAATCAGCAACGCCGAAGCCAAAAACGGAGTAACTGAAAAACAGGCCACACCCTCCCGCTACACTTACCCATACCTGGTTGGCGCTCCATCTACAGCCTAAGGAACCTTATGAGAATCGCCATTCATCAGCCTCAGTTCATGCCCTGGCTCGGTTATTTCGATAAAATGGACAAGGTCGATGTCTTTGTCTTGCTGGATAATGTCCAGTTCAAGAAAAACGAATACCAGAACCGCAACCGGATCAAAACCCATGACCAATGGATCTGGTTGTCAGTGCCGGTCAGCTTCAACTTTGGTGATCTAATTTCCAAAGTGCGAATAAACAACCAGCAGGACTGGGCCAAAAAACATCTCCAAACCCTGCTGACCTACTACGGCAAGGCACCCTTCTACCGTGAGTATCTGCCCGCCTTTGCCGAGCTTTACCACAGCGCCGGTGATTCATTGGCCGACCTGAATATGGGGACTATCGAGCTGATCAGAAAAATTTTTGCCATTGACACCGAGATTGTCCGCGCCAGCGACATTTCAGGCCTCAGCGAGGAACCAACCGCCCGGCTCCTCGACATCTGCCGACATTTCAAGGCCGACACCTATCTGGCTGGAGCTGGGGGCAAAGGGTACATGGAGTGTGATAGATTTAAGGCTGCTGGACTAAAGTTGCTTTTTCAGAATTTCGTTCATCCAGAATATCCCCAGATCAACGGTCCTTTTGTTCCCTATATGTCGGCCATAGATTACATCTTTAACACCGGTGGCGATTTTACCCGCATCCGAGAGTTGAATAAGGAACTCGAAGCCTATTGAAATCAGAAAGGAGTGGAGCATGATCCCCCATTCACGACCCACTCTGGGCGCTGAAGAGGCCAAGGCCGCTGCCGAGACTATCCTGTCCGGCCAGATCGCTCACGGGCCAAAGGTGGCGGAGTTTGAAAAGCGTTTCGCCGATTTTCTCGGTTTGCAACGGGCTGTGGCGGTAAATTCCGGCACCTCGGCCCTGCATCTGGCCCTGTTGGCTCTGGGAACGAAGCCAGGCGATGAGGTTATTGTTCCGGATTATGTTTGTACGGCCCTGCTCAACGCGGTGCATTACACCGGCGCCATCCCGGTCATTGCCGATGTGAGTGAAGCAGACGGCAATCTTGACTGCCAGGCCGCCCTGCGGCTGATCACCCCGAAAACCCGCGCCGTCATCGTGCCCCACATGTTCGGCACCCCCTGTGCCGGAATCACACTGTTCAAGGAACGGGGGATTCCAGTTATCGAGGATTGCGCCCAGTCAGTCGGGGCGGAGCTTGCCGGCGGCAAGGTCGGTACGCTGGGAGATCTGAGCATCTTCTCATTTTACGCCACCAAGGTGATGACCTGCGGTGAGGGGGGGATGGTGGCGAGCAATCGCCCGGAACTGACAGACACGGTCGCCGATCTCTGCGACTATGATAACCGGGACGATTATCTTCCGCGCTACAATTACAAAATGACCGATTTCCAGGCCGCCATGGGTCTGGTCCAGCTCGCCCGTCTGCCGGATTTCATCCAGCGACGCCGGGAGATCGCCCAACGCTATAATGCCGGGCTCAAAGATTTGCCCCTACGACTGCCAAGCGCGCAAGCAGACCGGCAGCCAATCCATTTTCGTTACATAGTCCGGCTTGCCAACCCTGAATCCCTGCTAAACCACCTTCGTAACCACGGGATAAGCGCCGCTCATCCAGTCTTCAAGCCCTATCAATTGCTGACCAAGGCCAATGATTGCCCAATCTCCCTGCGGCTATGGCACGAGAGCCTATCCCTGCCAATCTATCCCCTGCTACAAGATGCGGAGGTTGATCGGGTGATAGCGATAATACGGGGCCACATCCTCCACGCCTGAGCGCCTCTACCGTAACGAACGCAGGATAAAAAAACCTGCTATTACGCTCCGCAGAGCTTCACCTCGCCTCCTTCCTCCTCTCATAACGATAACTGAAAAGCATAATCGTAATCATGACGTAGATCAGCATGGTTTGCGCAAAGGCAGCGTAGATAAACCAGTCCGAGGTGCCACGGTAAATAATATACAGAACCGGGAACACGGCGTTGGCAACGGCAACGACATAGATGAAAAATACCGCCGCCAGTCGGCTGCCTCCGAGAATGCCCGTTAACCGATGGTGGATATGGTCTTTGCCGGTGAATACTAACCAATCGTGGATGTTTTTTACTTTACCGCTGTAAATCCTGGTAACGGTGGTCAGGCACATATCATAAATGCCCAGGGAAAAAATAGCAACCGGCATGAGCAGATTGACCAGGCCCGGCTGATCTCCCCAGTTAATGTGCAACGCCATCACCGCCAAGAAAAACCCGAGGAATCCGCTACCCCCGTCGCCGAGAAAAACCTCGGCGCGACGTTTCAGATTATAAGGCATAAATCCGGCGGTTGCGCCAACGGCAATGACGATAACTTCTCCTCGCAGGGTGGTACTATGGGCAAAAGCGAAAATAGCCAAGGCCGTGCCGATGATAACGGCGATCCCGGAGGCTTCACCATTGATCCCGTCGAGAAAATTGAAGGCGTTGGTAAGCCCTATAATCCACAACAGGGTCAGAAGAATATTCAGGTTACGCGCCCAAAAGGTGGTCTCGGGCAGAAGACTTAAGCGTACCCCGAACCATATCACCAGCAGGGCGGCAGCCAGTTGCGCCAAAAATCTCAGTTTGGTGGAGAGGCAGAAAATGTCATCCAAAACTCCGGAGAAAAAGATCAGCAAAGAACCGGCGATGATGGCGGTTAATTCAGGCGATTGCGTACCCGCCAGCAACAAGGCGGACATGAAACCGCCGACCACTGCAATGCCGCCGATTTTAGGGGTGGGATCACGATGCACCTTGCGGCGATGATCTTGATCACTCTGATCAAGGAGGTTAAAATGAAAGGCTAATTTGATGATCAGGGGCAGCAGGGCCATAGTAATTGATGCAGCCAGCAGGAAATAAAACAGCCAGTCAAGCCCGGAAATCTCAAAAAATTCCCGTCCAAACCCCAAAGCGACCAACATAAACAGAGGCGCAATAATTTTCACCAGCATAAATCCCCATCTCCCTTCTCGCTCTTCCCCTGCCCTTCTCCCTTCCCGCCCGCCCCCACAATTACAGAAAAAAACGAAAAGGCATGAATCCCTCGGCATATTTAGCCCGACATTCAACGCCCCTAAAGATGGCGGTGGCCTCCGCGATCTGGGTGATCAGCAAATTCTTGACATTGGTTTTTGACACCTGGGAATTATGAGCGTAGAGAGCGCCATATTTTTGATTTATACTGTCGGTGATATCCACGAAGGTTACAGGAGTGAAGCCGTAGGTGCTCGGTCCCTCATAAAAAAGCAAGTTGGAGGTGTAACGGGAAGCGGTGATCGCTGCGGTGGCCACAGACCGATGATCTTGGTGGGTATCCTGATGATAATGAACCAGTACCACATCTGGCTTAATCTCGTTGATCACTCCTTCGATATCGGCAATCAGGTCATTGCATAAGGGAAGCTTGGTGTCTTTATAGTCGCCCCAGAAATGCTTATGTACCCCAAGCAACCTGCCTGCTGCCTCCTGCTCCTTCATTCTGACCTCGGGGATGCCGCCTGATTCACCCTGGGTCATAGTCATCGTATAGAACTCCACCCCATATTCCTTCACCCACTTGGCGATAGTGCCGCCACACCCGATCTCAATATCGTCGGGATGACTGCCTATCGCAAGCGCCCTTTGAATCTCTCTCATCTTTAACTCCGGGTTTATGATTGAAGTGTGCGTTTTTTTATGTAACCGTTCTGGGTCAGTCTGAAATTTTGTGTCCTTGGAAACGATTACCTTATAAGGCCTACAGGTTTACAAGTTGAACCTGCTGGTAAATAGCGTCAAATCTGTCCGTCATGGCCGTCAATGAGTAAGTCACAGCCCGCCGCCGGGCAGCCTGGCTCATGGCCGCATACAATTTTCGGTCATTAAGCAGCAAATTCAACCGGCCGCAAATAGCATCCACATCCCCGACTGGCACGAGAAATCCCGTTTCCCCGTCAACAACCAACTCCGCAATGCCGCCAACATCATGGGCCACCACCGGTTTACCGGCCGCCATAGCCTCCAGAATGACCATGCCGAACCCCTCATTAATAGAGGTCACAACCAGCAGATCAATATCCGTAAAAAAAGAAACTATATCTTGCCTGAAACCGGGTAGCAACAGAAAATCATGCAACCCGGACAATTCCCGCTCCTGACGGATTTTTTCATTCAGGGCCCCATCACCTGCCATCACCGCCTTGAGTCGGTTGTCATATTGCCGCTGCAGTTGTCGGCATACCTCCAGAAATATTTCCGGGCCCTTGACTGGTTCGAAGCGGCCGACCCAGGCGATAACCGGCGTCTCCTCATCCAACCCGATTTCCCTGCGAACGGCCCCCCGTTGTGCCGCGATGAATGGGACAAGATCCAGCCCGTTAGGCACGGGGATGATCTGGGTGGCCGGGGCAATTCGCCGACAAACAAAATCCTGCTTCTCCACTTCCGACAGAGTAGTGATCAAACCACCGCAGGCTGCGGCCAGTTGTTCCATTCGGATAAAGATAGTGGTCTTAAAACGATTAAAATAACCATGAAAAATATGACCATGAGTGGTGTAAACAACCCCCTTTATGCCCGCCGCCCTGGCAGCCAGCCGGCCAATAAATCCCGCCTTGGCAGTATGGAGATGAACGATATCCGGTCGCCGTTGCCGCAACAAAAGAAAAAGTTGCCAGAGGGCTTGCAGATCAAGCCAAGGATGAATTTCCCGTTGCAAACAGTCAAGAAATTCGATTTTGATTCCAGTTTGCCGTTGGTATTCATGGAAATCGGCCATTGGTTCCACGGTACGACCACTGATAACCGCGACCTCGCGTCCCCTTTCTCGCTGAGCAGCAGCCAGCTTGAGAACCAGATCAGCCGAACCGCCCCGATCGAGTCTGGTAATGATATGGACAATCTTTCTATTCAATTTATGCCCCAAATTCTCTCAAGACAATTTTCTTCCAATCGGACAATCCTGAAAATACTTTAAATATTTTTTAGGGTTTATGCATAAAAAAAATTCGAAAAGCTATCAACTACACTCGCAGCAAAGCGGGGCTAAGAGGACAGTTACCTCAATAACGGTAAAGCTCCGTGCAACCCTTGCTGCAAACCTCGAATTTGCCGATCTCCTTTACCACCCGTCGGTACTCACGGTATTTCTGATTGTTCCATATCTTGGTAAATGATTCCGTCAACACATTACCCGGTTCATAATTCATGGAATGATAGGGACGCACCGAACCGTCAGGAAAGATATAGGCCACCATCCAAGGACTCAAGCAGCGATTGGCATAGCTCTTCGATTCAAACTCCCATTCTGTATAGTACTTCCTGATCTCATCCTCCTCAAAGTTAGGATAAAAACTCACCGACACCCCGCTCTGACGCTGGTGAATTTTGTCCATCTCCCGGAATAGTACGTCCAGATCCAAGGCCGGCAGGGTATCATGGACAAAACCGAACCAGTCAGGAGACGGCTGGCCGAAGCGCTGCTGAAAAAACTTGTCATGCCGTTCGCAAGTTCCCTGGCTCAAAAAAAGCAGATGATGGAGATTCAGATGATAGGCACCGATGCACTCGGCGATCTCGGCAATTTCGGTCAGGCAATGGTGGTTGTACTGGTTAATGGTCGTGTTGATGGTCACAAATGGTTTCTTCTGACCACGTTGTTCTTTTATTTCCCGCAAACGTGCGAAGCCCTCCATAGCTCGATCGAAGGTACCTGGCACACCTCTGCTGATATCATGTACCTCCCGTGGCCCATCCAGCGAAAAGATGATCTCGTCAAGTCCGGAGTCCACTATCTCATTAACATGCTGGTGCAGCAAAACCGCATTGGTGACGATATTGCAGCGCAGGCCGTTTTCCTTGGCGGCCCGGACGATACCCAACCAGTCTGGATGGAGCATCGGCTCTCCACCAAAAAGGGTGATGGTGGGTCGGTATGGTTTACATTCGCACAGCAATTTTTTAATGGTTGACAATTCAAGCTGTTGCTTGAGAATATCGGGCGAATAGTTACGGAAGACCCCGCGCTCCCCCCACTGACCGCACATGCCGCACTTGAGGTTACAACGCCGGGTAAGGAAAAGAGAGATCGTTTCCGGAAAGGCACTATAGCCGTCGGCAAATTTATAAGTCAGGAACGAAAGAAAACGGCGGCGGAAAGAATTGTAAGCAAAGACCGGGTCTTGAATAGCTTTACGGATGATCCTGCCGAGATTTTTTCTGGGAATAATGCTGATGCTTTTCATTTATCTTCCTCCGTATTGCTTACTGCTTCGTTAACGGCAGACAGCACCTCTGCCACGGTAATGTTGCGCAGACATTCGTGGGTCGGACAGACCGCCAGGTTGCAGGGGCTGCAAGGCAGATCGCGACGCAGCACTTTATGCTTACGGCCTTGCGGCCACCACACTGCCGGGATGGTAGGGCCCATCAGAGATACGGTTCTGATCCCCAGCGCCCAGGCTAAATGCAACGGACCCGAGTTGTTGCAGATGAGCAATGCACACCTGCTGAGTATGGCGATAAATTGGCGCATTGAGGTTTCCCGGATGACCAGAAGGCCCGAATCATCTCCGGGGCGTACCAGATCAAAATCAGGAAACTCTTTGGTCGGAGCGAAAAAAATGATCCCAAATCCCTGGCGGGATAATTCCTTGGCCACTTCTACAAATCGCTCCAAAGGCCATTTTTGCGCCGGATAAAAAGCGCCGGGGTGAATGGCGATCAGTCGTTTATCGCATAGGGGGGCGGTCATTGCCGCTGCTTCCCATTCTTCTTCCAGGCTCAACAGGATCAGGGGGACAGTTTCCGCCGCCTCGCCTGCCATTGTTTCGGTAATACCAAGACTGTCCAGCAATAACTGCATGAGTTGGTGAAAAGATTTATGTTCGTCATAAAAGGGTGCGGAAAGGGTAAAAAAAACCTCCCGCCCAGCCAGAGCAAAGCCGATGCGATGCCTGGCTCCGGTCAGCAAGGTCATAAAAGCCGGCAACAACCGATGTTCGTTGTGGAAAGGATCTACCGCCAGATCAAACCGGTGGTGAGTCACAAATTTGAGATAAGAGACAAATCCCCGATAGACGAAGACCTCATCCACAACAGGATTATGCCGCAGGATATCCCTGTTGGACGGCGAGGCCACCACCGTCAGATGAGCGCCGGGAAAAGCCTGCTTCAGTCGCCGCAGGATCGGCAACGACAGGGCCAGATCTCCGATCCGGTCATGACGCAGGAAAAGAATCTCCCTGATTGTAGCAGGATCAGGAGGGGACCGAAAACCGCCCGCCAGAAAGCCGATGGGCCATAACAGAAGCATCCGGGCTGCGAAATAAAGCTTTTTACACAACTGCTTGCACCCAGAGGGTATAAGTTTCGTAGGAGCAGACAAGCTGCTCAACTCAGCTTTAGCGCCCACTTTGCATAATCTCCAGGTAGAGGCGTTCAGTGGTCGCAATGTTATCCGCAAGGCAAAAATGATCTTCAACCCGCCGCCGCCCTTGGACGCCAAACTCCCGCCGCCGCGCCGGGTCAGTTAGCAGGCGCAGCATAGCCTCTGACAAGGCCTGCGGATCACGAGCAGGCACGACATAACCCGTAAGCCCTTCCTCAATAACCTCGGCGGCGCCACCAACCGCAGTAGCCACTACCGGTTTGCCTGCTGCCATCGCTTCCAGGATCACCCGAGAAAGCCCCTCGCCAAACGAGGAAGCTGATACCAGAAAATCAAGTTCCTTGATAATCCCCGGAGTATCCTGACGAAAACCAAGGTCAATAAAATACCCGTCGACCTTAAGCTCACGCATCAAGGTCATCAGTTTTTTTCGATAATTTCCCTCCGCCGCGCCGAGGAGCAAGATCCGAAAATCTCCGACTCGGCCACTGAGCAATTTAACCGCCCGGATCAGGTATTCCTGACCCTTCATTTCCTCCAGTCGACCAACACAGCCAATCAACAAGGTGGAGGAGCCGACCCCAATCTCCCCCCGAATCCCGACAAGCGGCCGGGCGTCAAACTCCGCCACGTCAATGCCGTTAATAATAGGAACCAGTTTGTCGTCAGGGGTAGAAGGAAAGCGCATCCGCAAGGAACTGGCGACCATAAATAAACGGGTGGCAAGAACCGCCAACAGACGATCAGCAGGGCCGGCGTCGCTGACCCGAATATGCCAGATCAGAGGAACCCCGGCCAGACGGGCCGCAATACCAGCATAGAAGGTTTCCGCCGGAGCGTCGGTATGAACCAAATTAATCCGCCGTGCCCGGATCAGGCGGAAGATCCACACCACAAAACTCACACTCAACTGCCGGAATCTTTTAAACGGCATGACCAGGGTATCAATGCCGAGCGCCCGGAGGTTGTCAACCAGGTCACCCGGTTCAGGACAAACAACAACAGGATTAAAAAGATCCCGGTTCAAGCCCCGCAACAGGTAGAACAGACTACGCTGACCGCCCCCCTTCAAGGTGCCGAAACTGGTAAAATAAAGAATATTAACTTTCTTTTCTTCTGCGTTCTGTTGCAATCTTCACACCTCAGTCAATGGTTCGCCGTCTGCATCGACCAAGATCCGTAACTCGTTTACCAAGTAGCATGGCCCGATTAAGAAGTTTATAGCCCAATCCTGCTTTAGATATCTGATAATAAGGCACCAGCCTGCCCCCTAATTCTGCCTTAAAGGCCGCAACTTCTTTAATATCCGCCCCTACCTGATCAAGAATCTCCAGCCCTATATCCCGACAATAAATAAGACCCTGCCATTGCAGAAAGGCTGCGACGCCGCGAATTCCGTTGGTGGCGTCGAAACCTGCCAGAAATCTGTAAGCAATTTTGTGTGGCCGATCCAACAGGATAATTTCAGTGGCGATTATTCGACCGTCATGAGATCTGGCCAGCAAGAGAACCAGGTCATCCCCCAGCCGTTCCCCAAAAGCGACCAATTGTTCAGCAGTCAGTGGCAACTGAGCTCCCTGACGGGCAAAAGTACTGACCAGTGGTTCATGAGCCTGTCGAAAATCGCGGCTTACTTCGCTGGTCACTCCGGCTTTTTCCGCATGCCGGATATTTTTGCGCACCGTACTTGATAAATTTGCCAGGTCGGCCTTCGCCATCTCGATATGGTAGGTATAAAGAACCTGCGAGCGCCAATCAAGCCAATTGAAGGAACGGATGTCGATAAGCGCAGGATCATGAGTCAAAATCACATAAGCGTAATGCGTTTGCAGGAAACTGGCCATGGCCTCGGTGATCGCCAACAGACGACTATTCATTTTGGAAAGACAAGTCGTAGAGGTTGGCACCACAATGCAGGAATTGGTAGGGGTAAGGGGTATGCCATCAGCCACTGGCATACCAAATCGGCGGCTAATCCGGATCGGCACCCCGCCCACCAGATGATCGCCGTGAAAAACGGCGACGATTTTAACCTCGCAGACCATAATCTCCGCCACCGCAGTCAACCATCTGGATTCGGAAAAAATAGTGGCAGTTGGCAGTGCCCGTACCATCTCATCCCAGTGTCCATACTCATCTGGATGTAGTAAACGGACTTCAAATTCTGATTGGCCTATGTTCATCTAATCAGGCGTCCTTTTCATTAACTATTAAGCCCAGGCACATCGGTGACACACCGTATACATCCGAACGCTTACACCTCGACCACAATCCACAGCCAATTTGTCAAACAAAACAAGCGATTAAGAAGTCTATAAAGCAAGTCAACCTTCACCACCTGATAATAAGCCACCAACCTACCCCCAAATTTAGCCTTGAAGAAGGCGATTTTTTTGTTTTCCGCCCCCACCTGATCAAAAATCTTCAGCCCCAACTCCCGGCAATGAATCAGGCCGCGCCAGTGCAGCAAGGCAGTAACGCCATGGATTTTGGCACCTGAATCAAAACCTGCCAGTAATCCGTAGGCAATTTCGCGTTGACGGTCAAGCAAAGTAATATCACTGGCAATTACCTGGCCGTCGCAAGATCGGGCCACCAATAGTACCAGGTCTTCCCCAAAATGTTCCCCTAATGCGGCTAATTGTCCACTACTCAGAGGCAGAGGGAGTCCTTTGCGGGCAAAGGTTTTCACCAGCATCTCATGGCCCTGAAGAAAATCCCGACTTTCTTCGGTCATTACCCCGGCTTTTTCCGCATGTCTGATATCGTGGCACAAGTTCTTGGGAAAATTCTTCAGATCGACCTTTGTCAGTTCAATATAATAAGTATAAAGAACCTGTGAACGCCAATCAAGCCAATTGAAGGCGCGGATATCAATAAGCGCAGGGTCATGGGTCAGGATCACATAAGCATAGTGCCTTTGCAGAAAACTGGCCATGGCCTCGGTGATCGCCAGCAAGCGTCTGGCCATTTTGGCAAGGCAGGTAGTACTGGTTGGTACCACGAGGCATGAATTGGTGGGAGTAAAGGGAAGGCCAGCGGCCACTGGCAGGCCGAAACGTTGACTAACTCGAACCGGCACCCCGCCCACCAGGTGATCGTCGTGAAAAACAGCGACGATTTTGACCTCGCAGACCATAATCTCCGCCACCGCAGTCAACCATCTGGATTCGGAAAAAATAGTGGCAGTTGGCAGTGCCCGTACCATCTCATCCCAGTGTCCATACTCATCCAGGCTTAAAAAGCGAACCTCAAATTCTGATTTGCCTAAACTCATCTAATCAAATCTCCTTTACATTAACTATCACGCCCAACCACGACGCTGATAAACCCACAATCCCAGATATTCATGCAGCACAGCGGTGCTCAGGGAAAAAGACCTGACATCAGGCAGCCAGCGCAACAGGTGTGTCGGCTCTTCCCAGACCATGAAATCGGTAGCCGCTGGGACAGCCTCCACCCCGACAGCCCGGAACGCCGCCATGGCCCTGGGAATGTGCAGGGCCGAAGTCACCAGCAAAACCCGGGTAAGGCCAGACTCCCGCAGCATCTCGGCAGTGAACACGGCGTTTTCATGGGTATTGTGGCTGCGTTGTTCCAAACATATGGCTTTCGCCGGCACCCCAAGATCAATGAGAAACATTTGCATCGCCTCGGCTTCACTGGCTCCGGTTCCTCTACGGGGGAAAATCCCACCGGAGAGGATCACCAGCGGGGCTTTTCCTGCGTGAAAAATCCGCGCCGCATGCCAGACCCGATCGGCGGCAGACTGAAGGTCAGGATAAAGTCGTCCCTTCGATCGAGGATCAACCCCACCGCCCAGCACAATTACAGCCTCGGCAGATGGCAATTCTACGACGGAAATTTCGGGATAACGCTCTTCCAGCGACCGAAGCAGGATATCGGCCACCACAGGCAGAGAACACAGGCCCAGCCCGGCCAAGGCCACCAGCAACAATCCTGCCCCAGCCAAGCGGCGCCGACCAAGCAACAAGATCAGCCCAACCAGGCTCAAAATTAAAGCCAGACCCAAAGGAGAGGAAAACTGGGTCAGGATTTTATCCAAATAAAGAGCTCCGTTCATCGATAAACCTTTTTGTTACAGTTCAGATCTATAAATTTATCACCAGAAATTTCTATACCCTGCTTTCCAAGCAACGTCAAGGATGCGGACACGGTTCGGTTTTTTGCTGGTAATTCAAGGCTTAATTGATTAAAAGAGTTGAGGTAATTACTTGGGCTCAGAAGCATTTTGCAAGAGATTATCATCTTTATTTAGGAGCTGATTATTGATGAAACACACGATCCGCCGGAACGCCTTTTTCGCCATCCTGGGCCGCGGCTGGAGTATAGCTCTTGGCTTAATCGCCACCCCGTATATCATCAACCAGGTCGGAGTACAAGCTTTCGGTGCCTGGGTGTTGCTGGAGGCGATTGTCGCTTATTTCTCCTTGGCAGAAATGGGGATCGGCACCTCTTTTAACAAACATATCGCCGAATACCACGTCAAAGACGAGCATGACCAACTGTCCAGCGTGGTCAGTGCCGGTTTCTTTTTCTACCTTGCCCTTGGCACCCTGCTCACCCTGCTGGCTTTGCTGTTCAGAGAACAGTTACTGGGGTGTTTTGATTTTGCCAACGTTTCTGCCGACGAAGTCGACTTCGTTTATTTCGCCCTGATCGCGGTCATGTGTCTTCGCCTGCTGGCCTCACCTTTCAAAGGTGTAATCACCGGGTTGCTACGTTACGACATCTTCAATAAGTTGCTAAGCATTACCCAAACCCTCAGTTTTTGTGGGGTACTGCTCTGGCTCCATTTCGGCTTCGGCTTACCGGGGTTGGCCTTTAACGCCTTTGCTTATGCCCTGCTTGATCTGCTCGTCATCGTGATACTCGCTTTCCGTCTAGTGCCCAAATTACACCTAAAAGCCGACCGACACACCTATAACATGTTCCGGCGCTTGTTCAAGTACGGGCTTTCCATCCAGGTGGTGGCCATCGCGGAGGTTATCAACGAACAGATAGACAAGGTCCTTCTTGGAATTTTCCGTAGCACCGCGATGGTGGGCATGTACGAGGTGGGGGCCAAAATCGCCAATACCACCAATTCGCTGGCCGCCATAGTACTGCCCATCCTGACCCCCACCACCTCCCAATTACAAGCCGCTGGCCAGAATGAAGAGATCAAACAGCTCTACCTGCGGGGGACAAAAGTCATTGCTTTGCTCATCGTGCCGGTGTCCTGTATCGTGGTGTTACATTCGGAACAGCTAATACATCTGTGGCTGGGGAAGGAAGGCTTCGAGGCGGCAGCGGTGGCGGCCAGATTCCTGGTTATGGGTTTCGCCCTCTATCTGATCATGGGTGTCGGACGGCTGATGTCGCGCGGCATCGGTATCCCCCATCATGAAAT
>Ga0208863_1000514_pt1 | contig 36530 bp, 36 predicted proteins | sample RifOxyD3_FD_184040 | JGI IMG/M metagenome (GOLD analysis project Ga0208863, IMG submission 184040) | Soil microbial communities from Rifle, Colorado - Rifle Oxygen_injection D3 (SPAdes) | ecosystem: Environmental > Terrestrial > Deep subsurface > Rock core/Sediment | place: Rifle, Colorado...
CGAACAAAAACAACCCAAACCGTAACTATTCAGCAGTGCCGTAGCTGCTAGGCAGAAGCCTGCGAAGTGTGCTGGTGCCCATGAGCAGGCTGATAACAACGCAGATGCGGTGCTGCTGGATAGTTACGTCTCCGCTACCTTATCCCTGCCCCAAGAGCAAGAGCCCGCAACAGGGAGGGGAACGACTCGGAATCCGGATCATTCTCGCCGGCAAGCGGCAACAGGTCCAGACCGAGAAACTCAATGTTGTCGGACTTCAGTTCCTGCCTGAGACCATCACTACTGCCAAGATAAATCTGGTTGATCGGGCGTCCTTTCATTACCGAGACATAATAATCTCGAGTACGCATGATTTCGAGCACTACCTGCCGACAATAGTTCCTGCGGCAATCCTCGGCGGTAGAAGCTATCTTGGGAGGAGGGGCAGAAGCTAGCGGGATGTCATTGCTGCTGCCGCCTGGATTTAAAATATCCCAGCCGGCCATGAGCAACTCTGCATCGTCATCGCTTGCCCAGCCATGAGCATCAACAGCTGTCTGATCCGCAGCAGGTGTGAAATCCCCAACTATCGATTCCATGGACAGATCTGGTTCCAGGAGGTCCGTCAACGTTGTTTCGACCTCGGCCGCCAGGGGGGTGCTGTCTGCCTGCACGATTTCAGTTTGTTCAGCCACTGTTTGCTCTAAGGCCGTTTTTTCCGTTGCCGGAGGCGGCTGGGCAACCTTAATGGTCCGGACCAGGGCCAGCCGGTTATGGTCATAAACGGCCAGCGAAATATGATTCTGCCAGATCAGAATGATGAGGCTGGCATGATCGGCGGACAGCCGCTGCTCCTTTTCCAGAAGGGCACAGGCGGCAAAAACGTCGGCTTCCAGATATTTAATTTCCAGACGCCCGCTGGGCAAAGAGGCCTTAATTTTCTCGAAGTCCTTGGCAGGGTAAAGATAGACCATGAGTTGCAAACTATCCCGGAGACGCTCAGTAATCTGCCAGTCATAAATGTAGTCGCTGATCGGTAGCGGCACCAACTTGGCCAATTGATAGGGAAGGGCTTGGGCTATGGCGCCGTCTGGAATGGCAGGCAGAGAAACGGACACGGTCTCAAAAAAATGCAGTGGCAGAACCACGGCCAGGCTGCCCCGCAGAGAGCCTGCGGTGGTCAGGAGTCTGGGCAGAGAGACATCGGCGATAGGAGGGGTGTCGGTCCTGCCCAGCACTTCCAGGGGCGAAATAGGACTGCCGGGCTGAACAACCTCCAAAAGCAGCGATAACTGATCGTTGCCGGTGAACACAAACAGCCGATTTTTTAGCGAACGTCCTAACATATGTCCTCTGTGCTCATAACTCGTAACAGATCACGGGATGAATGCCCCGGGAGTCAAATAACCACGGAATGAGCGGCCACAGGGTGCCGCAGGTTGCGGCAAGCGGGACGGCGATGCGTACTTTTGTACGTGAGCCGGGCCGATCGCCGCTGTCAATCGTCGGCAGAAGTGCCGACAACATGTGGTGCCCAGTGACTGCTTATCATAACTTGTCCAATCCGCGACCAGCAAGGTTCTCCAGATTGTAGCGTAAATCAGGATGATTCGGGGCCATGGCGTGAGCTTCCTTGAAAATCCGCACCGCTGGGGCAAAAAGGCCGAGTTCGCTCAGGGTAACTCCCATATTGATTAATGGTTCCACCGCCATGGGGTCGGCCAGGCGGGCCAGGTCAAAGTAATAAAGGCCGCGCCAGAGGTCGTTGTCGGCAACCAGTTCTACCCCCCGATTGTTCAACTCGGCCATGTTGCGGGGGATAACGGCTGGGGCCGGTTCTTTGGGGGCACTGGCTGGAGGTTTAGTCGATGTCTCCTCCGGCAGAACGGGTTTGGGCAGGGCTGGTGTCGGGATAAGCGCAACTGGGCCATCCTTTGCCATCCGCCGGCCACTATTTGAACTTATGGTCGGCATAGTGCCGGGAAAAACATACCAAGAAATCGTCGCCAACAAACTAATGGCGAACGTCAGACGGATGATCAGTGCCGAGCGGCGGCTTTTTTCTGCCGGCTGCTGGGTTTTTCCTTTACCCCACAACCTTCTTGGTGGGGGCATGGGCAGTGGTGAAGCGAGGTCTTTGTCTGTCTGGTCACGCGGCGCGACGACGATTTTGCTTGCCTCGTCCTCTGCCGAGGCGACAGCTTCTTTTGCGATGTCTGTGGGGGAAGCGACGGTATTGGCGGCTTCGTTCTGTGGCGATATGAGCGTTTCTCTTATTTCGTCAGGCTGCGAGATAACGGCATTGCCTGCTTCATTATGACGAATTCGCTCAATGGCGTCAAAAAGCTTGCTCACGACCCTTAGCGCCCCTTTCCGATTAGTACCTTGGTAAGCTGTGCTTGAATTAGTCTCACAACCTCGACAAATATGCTATATATTTAATATATTTTTCTTTTACAAGATTTTTCCTGACGTGCTTCTAAAGTAAGTCAATTGCTGAGAGCTGTATTTTTTAATTGAGGTCCAGCAGATATTTCGCTTCCACGGTGCGGCTGACTTCCGTTGCATGGTCGGCCCGCACCCGGATAATGGCCGGGGTGCCTGCCGCCACAAAGGTATCGGCCTCAATATGGGTGCTGATATTTTCCACTGACGGTACGGGGGGGGCACTTAAGCCGCCGCCTCCGTCACGATAGAGGATATTGAGACTGACGACGGATTCTGCGCTGTGCAAGGCCTGCGCCCAGAGATAATCCTCAGCCGAAACAGCTTGGGTGGTGGTGGTGTAACGGGCAATTAGCAACCCAAAAACCGCCATAATGACGATGGCGAACAAGGCGATAACCAAGGCAAAGCCTCGCTCAGCGGATTGTTTGCAGCTGCTTGGCTCAGGGCACATTTCTGATCTTGATCTCCTTGTGAAAGTTAACCACCTCCCCGTCTCGATCAATGGCGAAATGCACTACCACAATGGAGCTGCGGGTAGAGGTTCCTGGAAAATAGAAAAAATAGCCATTAGGATCACTTGGCACCACATGATCAACCAAGGGAAACCGACCAGCAAACGCCCCCAGGGCTCCGCCAGGGTTCACGGTGGCTGTTTCCCGGAAAATTCTTCCCCCGCTGACCACAAAGCGAACCGCCTGCGGCCGCACGACAAAATAGCGTTGATACGGAGATACCCGATCTATGGCCCGGTTAAGGGTCATGACCCTTGTAGTCCCATCAACTGAGGTTACTCGATAAAGACTGTTACCAGCCGCAGTTGCGAAGGCATCCCAGCTGGTATTGTAGATCGATACAATGGCCTGAGCTGCTAACATGCCGGATATATCCTTTAGCGTTGTTTGCCCGCTGGGATGTTCTTCCTCATACCGGCCGGATACCCCGGCCATGGCAGATTCGTTGATTACCCCAAAGGAGATAGCATTACTATTCCCGCTCTCTACGGAAGAAACATCGACCGCATTGGGGACTGCTCCTTGCAGTTCTCGCTCCAGGCGGGTTAATGCCAAACGTCCTTCCTCATACATTTCAATCCGATTGCCGGTTTCTTTAAAGCCTTTAAACGCCTGGGAGATGAATTCCGCTCCCATACTGCCCAAAACACCCAGGATCACGATAACGATGATCAGCTCTAACATGGTGAAGCCGCAGGGGCAAGATGCCAGACTGAGACAAGGAAAGTCCCGGTGGGTATTTTTATTCGTATTTGTCATATATTGCATACCACTGAAACCAGGCGCAGGGTCTCGTTGGTGGGAGTTGTGACGGTAACTACGATAAGTTTGCTGTCCGTGGTGCTGCCGGTTACACAGGTGGTTGCGTGAGTGATGGGGTTGCTGGTGCTGGCTATATAGCAGACTTGTACCTGGCGGCTGTATCCCGTCATCGTAAAACTATCTTCGTTTTGATCATAAAAAACATCAGTCTCTGAATGGGCGGCATAGTCGTCAACGGCCGCATAATTTCCGCGAGTTGCCTCCGTATCCAAGCCCACTATCGGAGAGGTTGCCACTTCCGTGCCACGTGAACTCTCTGCGGTGTTTATCGGGCCACCACCCACCGGGGAGTTGTTATCCCACTTCTTGCTTAAAATTTCATCCATCAGCCCCTGGCCCAGGGCGATGCCCCGCTGGCGGATAACCGGATCGGGACTATGGGCGATGGACTGGTAAAAGGGGATGAACATGATAGATACGCTACCGAGAATGACGATGGCCAGCACCAGTTCGATAAGGGTGAAGCCGGTCTGGCCCTGCTTGGGTGGGTGGGCGAATTTGCCAAAGACCACAACTTTCTTGGCCAGGGATTTTTTGAGGCCTCTCACGAGCATGAATTCCCTATGTAGCCGGTTTGCGGACAAACTACCAGAGGGGTGCCACCACCGTCTACGGTTATGGTGAAGGTGGCTATCGGGTTAGCCGTCAAGGCTTGACAGGTAGAGGCATCAATCGGCTCTCCCAGACCGTTGAACCAGATTGCCCCGGCGCTAAGGCTTGCTGAAGCAGCATTATTTAGATTGCGGTTACGGTACTCGATCTCTGCGCATTCATCCGCTGCCGTACAACCAGCCCCCTGACGTTTCACCGTGTACTGATTGGTAACCACCTCTATGCCCCATGGTTTTTTGACGCAAGTCTCATCAAACCCTCTGGTCATCGCCTTGTGCTGGGCGTAGCGTACCGCCCGCTTAAACTCCTCGACCGCGGCTGCTTCTTTTAACCCGCTGGGCCATTTGAACGCCACCGTAATCCCCAGGACCCCGAGAATGACAATGACCATGATCAGTTCGACCATGGTAAAACCTCCCCTTATATAATCGTGGGGAAAAGGTTTATAGCCAAAGGGCATAAGTTTTGTTTGAGCAGGCAAGCTGCTCAACTCAGCTTTATTTTGCTGGCTTGCGATCCTCACCGGATAATCTCCCGCCAGTTGATGATCCGGTCGTTGCCTCGGTAGATGCCGAAATTAGCTCGAGCGAATGGGTTTTCGTTGTAGTCGTTGCCCGCATTGTCCCATTCGTATTGCAACCAGGCGGCAACGGTCAGGGTGTAGAGGAGAGGTCCTGTTTTGTTAGGGGCGGAAAGTGTGAAATCCTGCCCGTTACCCACATTGGTGCCACTGGCCGTGACATCGGTGCAGATCAGAGTGTCGGCCGCGTTTGCATCTGTGCAGGCCAGAGCGGCCGCGCTGAAACTTACGCAGGAATCATCGGCATTGGTGATAAAGGCGGAGCCGTTGTAGTATTGGCTCTGTAGACGCATCTTGAGCGCTTCTCTTTCAGTGCCATAGGCATTTTTCAGCACCAGACGGCCATAACGAAGCGGCGTGGCGGCTGTTTGCACTGAAGTGGCCGTAGCTATGGTTACGTCATCTGTGTCGGTGGGCTTGGCGTTGATCGTAATATTGGCTGGGACAACGGGCGAGGCAGGACGGCTTGCCTGGTGAATGGCGGCTACTGAGGCTATGCCATTGCTCCAGCTGCCGGTTGGCGCTGTGGCGCTTGCTAAAAGAGTTGAGCTTGGGTTAGGGGTGGTATCCCAGGTTGCGGTGAAGTTGTAGTTGTTCCAGCTGGTCAGGTCGAGCTTGGCGAAATTACCCGTGTAGTTCTGGGTTGTCCCGTTTGCGGCATTTTGCGCGGTCAGGGTAAAGGGAGTGGCAAAACCATCCTGGCCGAAGTAAGTAAAATTGCCAGCGTCACAGCCCTCTGTTACCGCGCCAGGGGTAATGGCAAAATGATCGGGGATGAAGCGGCCCAGGTTGGCGGAGGCGCCGGTGGTGGAAAGCGAAGCCCCAAGAAAGGTGCTGTTGGTGGCGGTGAGACTAATAACCCCGACCTCACTCCAGGCGAGGTTGCTTACCGTGGCCACTCCGCTGCTGAAGTCCGATCGGTGGATGGCGATGGTGCCGCTCAAGGCTCCGTCCGCGGTCCCGGCCCCGGTGGGGGCAAGCCGGTTATGGGTGAGATTCACCGTCTCCGTGGCGTTGTTGCTGCCTGAACCGAAACTTGGGGTGATAGTGGGGGGGGTGGTGGAGGTCCGGGCGGTGATTGTGGCCTTGAATTGCTCACCGGCCTTGGCAAAGGCGCTGCCGCCGCCGACCAGCTCCGGGTCGGTGGGCGCGGCCGTGCAGGCGCCGACCACCGAGGCAGCGCAGGGGATTACCGAAAAATCGTAGGGCTTGACGATAAAAGCATTGGTGGCGCCGGAAAGGAGGACAGAGCTCACGGTTTTCCTCGCATGCAGGGTCACCCTGCCAACATCGCCGTAATTAAAGGTAAACGGAGCGTTCCCGCCTGCATCAAAAGTCATGGGTACGGAGGGAGTGTAGCTGGTTACGCTCCCGTTGTTGTTTCGGGCGATGGTTGTGGCGGTGCCGCCGTTGATGTTCATCAGGTCGGCGGCGTAGCAGGTGGCGGGGTCGTTGCACTCATAGGCCAGGTCAACGGAGTTGGCTCCAACCAGCGCAGCCTCGCAGGCCCCGGTGGTGGTGCTGGTTTTGATCGCCCGCAGGTAATAGGGGCCCGAAGGGGTGCCGGCGGTCTGGCTTGGGATGGTGAGTCCGCTGCCGCCGGTTGTGGCGGCAAAGATGAAACCGACATCGGAAAAAATCAGATTGCAGTCCTGAGTTGCCCCGATGTAGCAACGGGTGGCCCCGGCAGGGGAGGGGCTGACCGCGCTGGTCCCCAGGGTCACGGTTGTGGGGATGGTTTTGCTTAAATCTACCATGGTCGAGCCGATGAAGGTAATGGGGTTGCTCGACCAGCCCGTGCCGGACAGAGTGACCGTGGTGCTGCTTGTAGCATTCGAGGTGCAGTTTACATCGGCGCAGGCCTTGACGGTGATGGTCTCCGGCATACAGGTCAGGCCGTCGCCGTCGTGTTCTAGGCGGATATGGTCCAGACTGCTGCTTGTCGTACACGCTTCGATCTGGACATTGTCGATATAGAACTCATCATCACCGCCATTTGCGCTCGTTACCACGAAGGCAAGGCGGAAGTTGCCGGCGATATAAGCAGTGATATCTTGCGAGAAGGTGCCTCCTGCACCCTGGTCGTTATTGAACGTCTGAATGGTCGTCCAGTCCGCTCCCCCATTGGCGGAAACGCGAACCTCCAGGGTGTCATGGCTATCCCAGCCGGACTCGCTGTAATCAAAACTCAGGGTCGCGCTGGTATAGCCGGAAAGGTCGGCTTCTCGATAGATGGAGGTGTTGTTATCGGCGTCACCCTCGAATTGCAAGCGGTTGCCGGCGATTTCGATATCGCCGTTCGACGATGAGCCGTTGTCGCCGACCTCGGTCCAGTTGCCTGTCCAGCTTGCCGTGCCATCGTTGCGACCATAACTGTCCGAGGAAAATTCGTCGCGGAAGGTCGCGCAGTCCGTCGACGCGTTGTAGCGCAGGACGACAATACCCGCCCCGCCCTCGCCACCATTGTAAGCAGAGCCGCTGTCCGACCCAGTGGCGCCGCCACCACCGCCGCCCGTGTTGGCCGTACCGGAATTGCCGGCGCCGCGTCCAGTGGGGGCGGACCCACCGCCACCCAACCCCGCTGCCCCACCCGCTCCGCCGCCGTCCGCGCCACCGCCGCCGCCACCACCGTAGTAGACACTCGCACCCGTAATGTTGTTCTCCACGCCATCGCCACCATCGCCGCCGGTAGTATCAGTGCCATTCGCGCCTGCCTCTCCGGCGCCGCCGCCGCCGCCACCACCGTCGTTATTGTTGCCGTCGCCACCGTCGTTGCCTTGGCCGGCAGTGCCGTCGCCGCCGTGATCATTGTCGCTGCCGCCGCCGCCTGATCCGCCGTCCCTGCCATTATGCCCGCCCTCGCGCGCACCGCCGCCGCCGCCGATCGCCGTCAATGTCGAGAATGTTGAATCCCCGCCGTTCCCGCCATTGTCAGAACCCGTTCCGGCCGCACCACCGCCACCGACAATGATGCTGTAGCTTGTGCCCGGCGTCACGGCAACACTCGTACCGCTGAGTATGCCCCCAGCACCGCCGCCTCCTGCGCCATCCTCGTCATCGCTTCCAATGCCGCCGCCACCACCGCCGCCCGCCACGACCAGATAGCGAACATGCGTCACTCCGGCGGGCGGCGTGAATGTCCCGTTGCCGGTACAGGTGATAAGGGTATCGGCGCCCACCGTACTCTCGGTACAGCCGCCGGAGACAACAGTGCCATCGTCGATAGGGCAGGGGTTGCTCCGGGCGCTTCCGTCCCAATTGTTGCCGGCAAGTTCGTTGGCATAGATGCTGCTGATCGAGCTGGCGGAAAGAGCGGCAGCAAATACCTTGAACTCGTCGAGCTGCGCTTCCAGCGCCTGGCTGCTGGTAAAACCGCCGCCGAAGGAGTCCTGCTCCTGGCCAGTCAACAGGGCGTTGCTGTTGGTGATCGACAAGGCATTTGAGCTGCGGGTGTTGCAGTCCAGCAGGGTCGCGTCGAGATAGACGCAGACGCTGGTGCCGGAACGGGTGACCGCCAGGTGATGCCAGGCGCCGTTGGCAAAGGACGAAGCAGCATTGTAATTGTTGCCCTCGTCGCGAATGTTTACCCGGATCCCCGTGCTGTTGACGAGATAAATTTCTATCTCATCGTCTCCCGAACCACTACCCAGGCCGTGGAAAATTTCCTGCTGCGATTTATTGGCCGAGGTTTTGAACCACAGGCTGATGGTAAAATTGGTGCGCCCGTTTAAGAGCGAGATCGGCCAGCGGATGTAGTCGCTCGTGCCTGAGGCGGAAAGATCGGCGGCATGATTGACCACTCCGCCGGAAACCGTGTTCGTGCTGTAAGGAGTGCCGTGATAACTGCCGGCTGAATCGCTTACTGCGCCGCTTGTCCCGCTGGTCCAGGAGCATTCATCAAAACGGTAATCGGCAACCGGGGTCGGTTGCTGGACGGTGATCGCGTTGTTCAGGTCAAAGTTGCTGCCGGTCTGGCCGCCGCAGTTGTCATTGGAATAAGGCTTGAGGGTGAGGGTATGGGTGCCGGGAGTTGTCGGGGCGGTGATGCTGAAGCTGACACTGTCCGGGCCTGGTTCTTCCCGGTCAGAATGATTGCTGCAGGTGTCGACCCCGTTGACCGTCCATTTGGTTGATTCCCACTCACCGTTTGCGCCGCTGGTGTTGCCGGAGTAGTTCAGGGTGACGGCAACGTCGATCGATTCGCTGGGAGCAACGGTTACCGAACTTCCGCTATTGACGGTGGCGGAGGTGATGTCGAAATCAGCTCGGGCCAGGCCGGGGATAAACAGCGCCAATAAAAACAGGGACACTCCCCATATTTTGACCAGAGCGGCGTGTGGCAACGCAGCTGGGTTCGCAGCATTTTCTTGTGTCGGCTGGGGAGAAGTAATTGAGCTCATTACGATCTCATGATCGATCCTTTGTCTGCTGCTGGTTGCGATCAAAGCAGTGTACTTAAACGTGATGATCATGTCAACGGAAGGCTGGGGTAAGAATGATGAAACCTTATAACTTCATAGCCTGAGGGCTAGATTGGCAAATGAGCCAACCGATAAAACTGCAAAAATATTACCCGCAATCCCACCACGCTTATAATTGAATATAATTCCAGTCAACCTCAATTTGTAGACCAGCATGAAGGCCCAACCTCTTTCGGATGTAAAAATTAAACTCGGCGTCTTGGTCAATGCGTTAAATTCCACCGAGCAGAAATGATCATCACCAAGAATGGCAGGCGTGGCGTGTTGGTGAACCATGCCGAATTTGAAAGCTGGAGGGAGACCTTGATGGTTAAATCCGCTTCAAGCTGTTCATAATCATCTATAAAGGTGCGGTAGAGGTACACATCATTGTCCCAATTGGCCCTGGGCGATATATATAAAAAGATACTTTCCTGATCATCAGCAGGGGAAATCCGTAACCTTAGAGAGCCAATTTTACAAAAAAAACCTCCTTTGATAAATTGACTTTCCAGAGATTTTCCTATACTTATTAGCCTTTCCTAAAAATATTTATCTCTGGAACAGACTACCGATACCCTTTGCGAGCAGACTTTCATATGTCAACTGATCAGTCCACGCCAGCCCCAAAAAGACTCAGCGCCAGCCTGGAAGACTATCTGGAAACCATCTTTCACATCATCGCCGAAAAGCAGGTGGCCAGAGCCAAGGAGATTGCCAGCACCCTCAAAGTCAGCCGTTCCTCAGTCACCGAAGCCTTTCGCTCCCTGTCCCAAAAGGGGTTGATCAACTACGCACCTTACGAGGTCATCACCCTTACCCCTGCCGGGCGAGAAATGGCCAAGGATGTCATCCTCCGTCATCGGGCACTAAAGGACTTCTTTATCAAGGTTCTGGCGGTCGGGGAAAAGATTGCGGAAGAAGGGGCCTGCAAGATTGAGCATGCCGCGCCAAGGGAGATCATCGACCGGTTGACCAAGTTTGTCAATTTCATCGAGCAATGCCCACGGGGCGGCAACGATCTGATCTCGGAATTCAGCAAGTATTGCCAGACCGGAAAAATAGACAAGGAAAGTATTGCCCACTGTCTGAAAAAGTAGCCACAGTCAGGTGGGATTACAGGAAGGCAACACCCAAAAGAAAGAGAGCGCAGATGGACGGCACATTCACGGAAGGCTGGTTTATCCACCCCAATCATGGACTTATCAGGGTTTTCTCCAAAAGCGGGGGATGGCTCTACCAGTGTTACTCAAAAAACGGCCAGAAGGCGCTCTCCAAGGCGCGCCCCATGGATAACTGGGTCTGGGCCTTGAGCGAGGCAGCAGACCAGGATTTAGGGGCCGTTATAAAATAATCATTACATTCTCATCTATTTTATTACGGCCCCTTATGCCGCTTACGATATGATAATGTTACAGTTATTTAATTACGACGGCTTAGTCAGCCCAGGCTGAGGCCGGTCTTCTAAGAGAGTTTCCCCAGAGCCTCGGCCAGCCGCTTCATGCCCTCTTCGATGGTCCCCATCCCGGTGGCAAAGGAGAAACGGATAAAGGCATCCGCCCCGAAAGCCGCCCCCGGCACCGTGGCCAGCAAGGCCTCGTCCAGCAGATAATCCGCCAGATCAAGCGAGTTTGCCATCACCTTCCCCTGGAAACTCCGGCCATAGTAAGCGGAAACATTAGGGAACACATAGAAAGCGCCCTTGGGCCGCACACAGGTAACGCCGGGGATATTGCCCAGCGCACTCATGATGAAATCAAGGCGCGGCACGAAGGCGTCCCGCATCATGGTCGGGAAATCCTGAGGACCGCTCACTGCGGCCAGCGCCGCCTTCTGGGAGATAGAGCAGGGGTTGGAGGTGCTCTGACTCTGGATCTTGTTCATGGCCGCAATAATTCTCTTGGGCCCGGCCGTATAGCCGATGCGCCAGCCGGTCATGGCAAAGGATTTGGAAACCCCGTTAAGCACCAGGGTCTGCTCGGCGAGCCGTTTGTCCACATCCAGGATATGGGGCAGCTTTTCAGCGCCGTAAACGATGGTGTCGTAAATATCGTCGGAGATGATCAACCACTTATTGGCCAGAGCCATCTTGGCCACCGCTTCAAGCGCCTGGGCGGAAAATACGGCACCGGTCGGGTTGGAAGGGCTGTTGAGGATAATGGCCTTGGTCTTCGGAGTGGCGTAGCGGGTCAGTAGCTCCTCGCTCAGGTCAAAGCCGTTGACCTCGGAGAGCGGCACCTCCACCGGGGTTCCGCCTGCCAGCAGAACGATGGGCGGATAGGAAACCCAGTACGGGGTCGGGATCAGCACCTCGTCGCCGGGGCCGAAGAGGGCCTGGGCCATGTTGTAGAGCCCGTGCTTGCCGCCGCAGCAGACCTGGATCTGATCGGGCTCATAGCTCCAACCCTTGTCCTGTGCCAACCGGTTGGCGATTGCCTCCCGCAGCTCCGGAATCCCCGGCACCGCGGTGTAGCGGGTAAACCCCTCGTCGATGGCCTTTTTCCCGGCCTCGCACACATGGGGCGGGGTATCAAAATCAGGCTCGCCCACACTGAAATTGAGGATGTCGGCGCCCGCCGCCTTGAGGGCCTTGGCCTTGGCGTTCACGGCCAGGGTGGGCGAAGGCTTGATCTGCTTGACTCGTTGCGCAAGAGCAATAATTTCCGCTTCCATTTTCCTTCCTTGTAATGGCGTTTACAGGATGGGAGAAGTGCCGAACCAGAATGCTTCATCCCGTAATTGGTTACACACAAAGTAACTATCCAGCTCAAGGCCGGAAACGAACAAAAACATCCCAAACCGTAACTATCCAGCAATGCCGTAGCTGCTAGGCAGAAGCCTGCGAAGTGTGCTGGTGCCCATGAGCAGGCTGATATAGCTGAGTTGAGCAGCTTGTCTGCTCAAACGAAACTTATACCCTCTGGGTGCAACAACGCAGATGCGGTGCTGCTGGATAGTTACACACAAATCAGTACAAAACATTCTTCAAGGTCAAGCCCCTGGCGGGTGCAGTCATCCCCGCCTGCGACCGATCCCGGGCCACCACGATTTTCTGAAAATCAAGGGGCGCCAGCCGACCGCGCCCCACGGCAAAGAGGGTGCCGACAATATTGCGCACCATATGACGCAGAAAGCCGTCCCCCCCGATGGTCAACCGATACAGCCGACCATCTTTTCCCTCGGCGGTAAGGCGGGCGGTAAAAATGGTCCGCACGGCGCCCCTGCCCCCGGTAAGAGAAAGATCACGGGAGCCGGCGGTCTCAAAGCTGCTGAAATCATGGGTTCCGACCAGCATCGGCAGACAGAGCTGCACGGCCTCGCAATCGAAATCCCTCCGGACCTGGACGGCATACAGCCGCAGACAGGGCGGCATGATCTCCGTGGCCATAAAGGTGTATTCATACACCTTGCCCGTGGCGTTATAGCGCGCATGAAAATCATTGGCAACATTTTCAGCAGCAAGCACCCTGATTGCCTCGGGCAGCATGCTGTTCAATCCCTTCACCAGGCCGGGAAGTGGAATGGCCGACTCGGTCTGAAAATTGGCCGCCATCCCCTCGGCATGCACCCCGGCATCGGTGCGCCCGGCCCCGTGGAGAATAACCGGAGCCTGGGTCAACCGGACAAGGGCCTCTTCCACGACCTGCTGGATGGAGGGCTGACCAAGCTGCCTCTGCCAACCGGCGTAACCGGTCCCGTCATAACCCAGGACAAGCTTAATGTTTCGCACCGATCTTTACGGAAAAAGAGGAACGATTCGAAGTCCGGTATTCTCAGGAAAGCCACACATGAGATTCATGTTCTGCACGGCTTGCCCGGAAGCGCCCTTGACCACGTTGTCTATGGCGGAAAGAATAACAACCCGGCCGGTGCGCGGATCAAACTTAAGGCCGATATCGCAGTAATTGCTGCCCCGGAGATACTGGGTCGCCGGATATTGTCCAGCTTGGCAAACCCGAACAAATTCCTCGTCCCGATAATAATCCTGATAGAACTCGGTCAACTCGGGGAGCTGCTTGCCTGCCATGGCGTAAATCGTGCTGAGAATGCCCCGCGACATCGGCACCAGATGCGGGGTAAAAGATACCGTCACCGACCTACCGCACAACCCTCCCAGCTCCTGCTCGATCTCCGGGGTGTGCCGATGCTCACCCACCTTGTAAGCCTTGAAGCCATCGGCCACCTCGCAGTAGAGCGAGCCTACCTGCGCCGCCCGCCCTGCCCCGGAGGTCCCTGATTTTGAGTCAATGATGATGGTTTCCGGCTCAACCAGCCCGGCCTTGAGCAACGGCGCCAGCCCCAGGATAACGCTGGTCGGGTAGCAGCCGGGATTGGCCACCAGCTGCGCCTTGCGGATCGCCGCCCGATGCAGCTCGGGCAGACCGTACACCGCCGTGGCCAGCAGATCCTTGGCGCTGTGCGCCTGGTACCATTGCTCATAGACCTGCACGTCATGGAGGCGAAAGTCGGCGGAGAGATCAACAACCTTCTTGCCTGCGGCCACCAGCAGCGGCACGATATCCATCGCGGTCTGATGGGGCACCGCGGTAAAGAAAAAATCAGCCCGGTCGACAAGCGCCTCAACAGGCAGATCTTCGCAGAGGATGTCCGCCCTGCCCTGCAGGCTGGGAAAGACCTGGGAAAGCGGTTTCCCCGCATATTGCCGGGAAGTCGCCACCGTCAGCTCTACCTCGGGATGATTGCACAGAATCCGGGCCAGCTCCGCCCCGGTGTAGCCGGATGCCCCAACAATGGCGATTCGTACCATTTTTGTCTCCACTCACCCAAGAACACAGTAGGCCTGATTCAGGCCAAAAAAAATCAGGGGAAGAGCGATAGGCGCCTTCCCCTGATGAGATTACAATGGTGTCGATGATATTGACCAGGCAATACCAGGCAACAATTAACGCTTGGAGAACTGGAACCTTGCTCTGGCACCCTTCTGACCATATTTTTTCCGCTCCTTGACACGCTGATCACGGGTCAGAAATCCCGCTTTTTTCAGGGTGATCCGGTGCTCTGGATCAACAACCAGCAAGGCGCGGGAAATTCCGTGCCGTAAGGCCTCGGTCTGGGCAATCTTGCCGCCGCCGGTCAGGGTGGCTAGGATATCAAACTTTGCCGCAGTGTCAGTCAGGGCCAGAGGCTTGGAAATCTTCTGCAGGTAGTCAAATCCACCGCCGAAATAATCCGGCACGCTCATCTTGTTGACCTGAATGTTACCGGAACCAGGTTTCAACCACACTCTGGCTATAGCGGTCTTTCTTTTTCCGGTCGCGTAAAAACTATTATCTGCCATGTTCAAGCTCCAATATCCTGTTTTGCACCCAGAGGGTATAAGTTTTGTTTGTGCAGGCAAGCTGCTCAACTCAGCTTATAATTCCAGAGACTGAGGCTGCTGGGCGGCATGGGGATGGTCCGCTCCGGCATATACCTTTAATTTCTTCAATTGAGTCCGGCCCAAGGTGTTCTTGGGCAACATGCCGCGAACAGCCTTGCGCAACAGCTCTTCCGGTTTTTGCTCCAGAAGCACCTTGGCGGTCTTTTCCTTCAAGCCGCCCATAAAACCGCTGTGATGACGATAAACCTTGTCATCCCACTTCTTGCCGGTCAGACGAACCTTGTCCGCATTGATCACGATGACAAAGTCACCGACATCAAGAAAGGTGCAGTAATTAGCCTTATGCTTGCCGCGCAGACGCGTGGCAATCTCGGAAGCCAGACGGCCAAGCACCTTATCTTGCGCATCAACGATCAGCCACTTGCGCTCAATATCTTTGACCGGGGTCAAATATGTTTTCATTTCAAAGCCCTCGCAAAACTCAATAAAGAATAGATCTATATAAGTCAAAATGGCCCGCTCTGCCATGAAAAAATGCAGACGGGCTGTCGATCAATGCAAATATTTCTATAATGACTCGAAGCGCAAGCTAAATATGGAGCGGGAAACGAGATTCGAACTCGCGACTTCAACCTTGGCAAGGTTGCACTCTACCACTGAGTTATTCCCGCTCATTTTCAGGATGTGAAAAACGCCAGATGTATAACAATGCGGGAAAGGGTTGTCAACAAAAAACCAGGAGGCCGGGATAATTTTATCCCCTTGACCGTTCATGCTCTCCGTTCTCTTTGCGGAGAGAAGCTCATGGATGTACGCACGACTTTACAAACCATACCTGACGTGGCATAGTGCATAGGTTTCATTCACAATCGGTGCCGGCCAATCAGGCATAGCTTTATCCCACCTTTAAGGGTAATCAATCGCAGGGTAAGCCCACAAAGGTCAAATAACCACGAAACAAGCGGCCACAGGGTGCCGCAGGTTGCGACAAGCGGGACGGCGATGCGTACTTTTGTACGTGAGCCGGACCGAGCGCCGCAAGATGTGGTGCCCTGTGATCGCTTACCTTTAAGGTAATGAACAGGCGGTTTAGCGAAGCATTTTAACAGGCCGCCGCCGACCCAAACCTGAACCCACGAAGTCAGCAATGAGGCTCCAGATGGCCAAGAAGATAGGAAGAAATGATCCCTGTTTCTGCGATAGCGGCAAGAAATTCAAAAAATGCTGCCTGGGCACCGGGGCCAGCGCTCAGGCCCGCCCCGCTCTCCCCTCGATAAAAACCGAAGTTGCAAAAATCCAGGCAAACGCCGGCGCCGGAAAAGCCGGCGTCCTAACCCTGGGTGTTTTCGTTCTCTTCTCCACTCCCAGCGGCGATGCCTGGCTCCTGGAGGTCACGGACATGGACGCCATCCAGGTGGCGCAGGATGGGAAGAAACTGGCGGTTGAGATCGAGGAAAATCCGGAAACCATCGAGATCAACTGGACCCACAAGTTCGAGATCAAAAACAAAAAATTTAGCCTCACTTCCTACAAAGACAACAGTGAAGAAACCCGGGAAGATTACCCGACCCACGCCATTCTTGCCATGGTGAAAAAAATCTGCCGCCGCATCCCGCCGGAACTAGCAGGCGCCCTTCATCTTGATACCAGCGAAGCTGAATAAAAGCCCCTGCGTCATATTATCGGGCAGGGACTCTAAACATTACCTGATTAGCATCCCACGCCGCCTGCGGCGGCGGTTTGTCGGCAAGAAACCGTTCCCTGGCGGATAATGTTTTCGCTCATGATCGGCACTGCTGCCGACAATTGACACTCGGCAGACATCCTGTCTGCCTCCGAGGCGTCTGCTGTCCCGCCCGTCCCTGGACGGGACAACGCAGCCGAAACCGCGAAAACATTATCAGCCAGAGAACTCCCTGCGGTGAAGTTACTTGAAAGTGCTAATCAGGAAACATTATAGTAGACGAGCAGGCCGATAACAAAGCAGATGTTGCCGCCCCGTGATCGCTTACATACCAATAGCTCCCTGAATGTCGAACTGCTCAAATAAGAGCTTCAAGACGGAGCAACCCCGGAGGCGGGCCTCGATAAACGGTTCGCCGATCGGCAGGCTCATCACCATCAGCACCAGCAGTCAAAACGGAGAGGCTCTGCTCGCCGTCGCCGATCACAAAGGGGAAAAATGACTGAAATCATGGTGGTGGACGATGATCAGGATCTGCGGGAAAGCATGGCCGAGGTGCTGGAAGGGGCCGGCTTTTCCGTCACCCTGGCCTGGCGGGGGGAGGAAGCCCTGGAACATCTGGCCCGCAAAAATTTTGATCTGATCCTGCTCGATCTGGTCATGCCCTGCCTAGGCGGCCTGGAGCTGCTTGGCCGCATCAGGGACAAAGCGCCCCGGCTGCCAGTGATCATGATCACCGCCTTTGCCAGCGTGGAGAACGCGGTGGCGGCCATGCGCCAAGGAGCCTCGGACTACGTGACCAAGCCGTTTCGCATCGACGCTCTGCTTGCCTCGGTGGGCCGCGTCCTGGAAGAGGCCCGCTTCGAAAGCTGCCGGACTTCGCTGGATCTGGACAGCGTCCTGAGCAGCCTCTCCAACCCCTTCCGGCGAAAGATTCTCGCCCAACTCGAACAAGCCGGCGCTCTGCGCTTTATGGATCTCTGCAGGCGGCTGGAACTGAAAGACCACACCAAGATGAATTTTCACCTGAAAATCCTAAAGGAGGCGGGCTTTCTGGAGCAGAACGAAGACAAACTCTATCTCCTGACCACGCAAGGCACCCAGGCCCTGGACTGCGTCCGCTTCCTGATGAAAAAACTGGGCGACTGAGCTAAAATCCATTGTCGCGGTATGCAGCCTCCAGTCTGATCGTCTTTGTGAAGAAAACTTCACAACCATCCTCCGTCTGGTGAGTAAATTTATCTGGATTACTCCTCTTTTTCCAGTGTTAATGAGTGAAGTTTTATTAAACGGTTGACTGATGACTGCACCCCGACCATATCGTTGCTCGGGGTCAGCTGTCGGCAAGACCATTTACTATTTTTTCTGAAGAAGGAGAGCAGATGCAACCAATGAAGCGCAGTATAAGTTTAGCTGCCGTGCTGGTGCTTGGCGGCGCCATAGCTGCAGGCTCGGCTTTGGCCGCGAAGCAGGCCTCAATCAAGGGGGTTGTTACCGACGGCTCGAAACAGGCAGTGTCCGGCGCAGTGGTTTATCTTGTGCCAGCCGCAGACGTGGCAAAGCTCGCCAAGACCCCGTCCATCGAAATTCGCAAAGATGTGCCCAATGACGAGCCCCTGGAAGACAATCTCGCCAACAACAGAGACAACTACCCCAAAGGCACCACCGATAAGAAGGGTGCCTTTGCCATCAGCGGCGCGGGTGGAGGCAAGTATTTCGTCTACGTGGAGCCGGCGAACGGCACATATCTGCCCGGCGGCACCCTTTCCACCAAGTCTCAGACCGCTGCGGCCCTGGCCGCCAAGCCGCTCGCTGTTCAGGTTTCCGGCAAGACCCCGGCCGAGGCCACCTTCGTCGGCAGCTCCGCCTGTCTCAGGTGTCACGCTGACTACAAGGACATGGGCAAAACCCTGCACAAAATCGGCATCAGCGTAGTAGGCAAACCCAGCAAGCTACAGGACCATTCCCGCTTTCCCGATTTCAACAAGGGTCTGAATCGGCTCTCTGCCGGGAGCAAATTGTATTTTTCCGGATTTGACAAAAGCAGAGGGTTCGACAAGTATGTGATTGTCGAAAAGGCGCCGGCTGATGCCGCTTCGGTGGACTTCACCGCGACCTTCTTCAAGGATGCAGACGGCAAGCTCAAGTTCCGCACCGAAAACGCCAAGGACCCAGCCGATCCGGCGCGCGTCTATACCGTGGAAATGACCTATGGCGGCGGACTTTACAAGCAGCGCTATCTCTATCGCTCCGGCGCGAACCTCTACCCCTTTGTCCAGTACAACCCGACCGGGGATGACTCCTTCGCCGACCGGACCCGCAAGTCGTTTCGCGATTATCATGGCGACTGGCTCTACAATAACGAAACCAAAAAGCTGATGGATCCACCGACGAAAAAGTCCTTTGAAGCCGAATGCGCCTCCTGCCATTACAACGGCTACACCCTCACCCCCACCGTGGGCGGCGGTTTTGTGGCCGGCGCGGTCAATGACCCCAACGGCGAGGCGGATATCGACGGCGACGGCGTGCCCAACGAGTTGAACATCGGCTGCGAGAATTGCCATGGCCCCGGCTCCGCCCATGTGAAGTCGGCCAAGGCCCAAAAATCGGCCACCATCGTCAACCCCCGCAAGCTGGCCGCCGAGCGGGCCACGGTTATCTGCAACCAGTGCCACAGCCGGCCCCAGGGCAATCTGAAGAACGACCAGCCGGTCAGCAAGGAAAACCGGATGCTCATCCCCGGCATCAGCCGCAACGAATATCTGATCAACCACACCACCGTGGAAGATGCCGCCCAGAAGGATTTCTGGAGCGATGGCGTCCACTCCAAGTCCCATCATCAGCAGGGCACCGACCTGATCCGTTCGAAAAAGTACATCAACGAGAACCACCTCATGTCCTGTGTCGATTGCCATGAACCGCACGGTAAGAGCGGGGTCAAACATCAGCTCAGGCAGGAGGTGCGGGATGGAAAGAATTCCCTTTGCGCCAGCTGCCACAAAGGGGTCGAGACCAAGACCCACACCGCGACCAAGGTCGGCATGGAACATGAGAAGATCAACTGCGTTGACTGCCATGTAACCAAGACCATGCAGACCGGCGGCGGCCTCGGCAAGGGGCTGACCAGGAAGGATGGCAAAAATTACTGGACGAATGACATCTCTTCCCATGTCTTCGATGTGCCGCGCAAGAACAATAAGGCGGTAGCCGGGATTGAACCGGGCAAGGCAATGCCCATCCCGTACACCAATGCCTGCGGCGAGTGTCACGACGTGGACAAGCTGTAACCTACCCGTGCGGGGGCCCTGCAAAGGGTTCGCACCGTTTGTTTCTAATGACGAAGGGTGCCCGAAAGGGCATCCTTCTTTTTTTGTGTGCGCCCGGCAGGACACACTCCCCCCTCGTGAAACTACTTGATTTGTCAATATAAATATTAAAAACAATCCCGGAGATTCGCGGTTGAATTTTTTAAGGAACCCTCAAGGGGAGGAGGCGCCGGATCACCTGCTGGTCCAGTGCATGGCGAAGGGCGACCATGAGGCTTTTGAAATGCTCGTGCGCCGTCATCAGCAGTCCGTGGCCAATCTGGCCTACCGTTTTCTGGCGGATGCTTCAGAGGCCGAGGATATCGCCCAGGAGACCTTCATTCGCTTCTATCTGGCAATTGCCCGATATCAGCCCGACCGTCCGTTGCGACCCTACCTGTTGAAGATCGCCAGGAATCTGTGCCTGGACCATCTCCGCAAAAAAAAGCCGGTGCTTGCCGACAACCTGGATACCGGGGCGACGAACCAGGATCCTCATGCCCTCCTCGTGGACGCTGAAATGTCCCGACAGGTGCTCCAGGCCGTCCAGTCCCTCCCCGCTGCCCAGCGGATGGCTGTTTTGCTTCAGCATTTCGAAGGGCTGAGCTATCAGAAAACAGCCGAAGTCATGGCAACCTCCATCTCCGCGGTCGAGTCGCTGCTCGTCCGAGCCAAAAAGAATCTGCGCGAAAAATTGAAAAATTTTATCTGACCAGCGCAGGGTTTCCTCTTCTCATCCGTTCTACCTGATAGAAACCATTACTCGGCTGCAGACCGTTTCGGTCTTCGGCAAAAATACCCGTCAGGGAGAGTTGCAATGCAGAAAATTTTAATAGCCATCCTGGTTCTGGGAGTTGTCTCAACCGCTGACGCCATGCCGGCAGAAGAGGGAAAGGGGCCATTCGTGGATCCCGCAACAAACATGAAATTCGTCCCGATCAAGGGCGGTTGTTATCAGATGGGGGATACCTTCGGGGATGGCGAGAGCAGTGAGCAACCGGTTCATCAGGTTTGTGTGGATGACTTTTATATGGGTCGGCACGAAGTCACTGTGGGTGAATTCAAAAAATTCGTAACTGCGGCAAACTACATAACCGAGGCTGAAAAAGGGAGCGGCTGTTCCGCCTGGACAGCCGGCAAATGGATAGCAGACCGGAACAAAAACTGGCGCAGCCCCGGATTTGCCCAGGATGACAGTCATCCGGTGGTCTGCGTTTCCTGGAACGATGCGACCGCATACGCCGGCTGGATGTCGAAAACGACGGGCAAGCCGTATCGACTGCCCACCGAGGCGGAATGGGAATACGCGGCAAAAAGCGGCGGTAGAAACGAGAAATGGGCAGGCACGAATAATGAGACGGAGCTTGGCGGATATGCCTGGTCCAAGGAAAACGCGGGCGACAGAACCAGACCGACAGAGCAGAAAAAGCCCAACGGCCTTGGGCTGTACGATATGAGCGGGAATGTTTTTGAATGGGTATCAGACTGGCATGCCCCCGGCTATTACGGAAGCAGCTCCAAAAATAATCCGGCCGGACCGTCAAGCGGCAAGGAAAAGGTGCTTCGCGGCGGCTCATGGGACAACAGAGCAAGAAACATCCGCACAGCCGGCAGGAGAAGATACTCCGAGCCGGCCTCACGGCTCACCTGCGACGGATTTCGTTTGCTGTTGCCTGCCCGCTGACAAATACGCAAACAAAACTGCGGGAAAGCACAGGAAATCAGCATTTTGAACATCAGCATGTTGATTAGACTCACTATGTGTTGAAAAATTATCAAGTTCCAACCAAGCTTCTCCCCCCCCCCCCCCCCTGGGCCGCCGGTTCGCCAGGGATAAGAACCACCGGCAGTGTTCGTTCTCTTCATTCCGGTCGGACTGCGGTAACCATCCGCGAAGGCGCACAAAAATCGCCTCGGTCCGAAATTTCGCACAGCCAGGAGTCGCCCGCTGTTTCAATTCCGACGGGCGTTATGCAGCAGTATTTATCAATGATCCCCCGAAAGGGAAAGGAGGTGAAAGCCATGACCATTTTACCAGCAACATCACAAGGCAGTATGCAACAGATTTATGCACAATCACCGACCAGTAATCCGCAGAACGCTTCTCGCACGTCGGCAGGACATGAGGCCAATGAAAGTCCGGCGGAAGAAGCCATGGAGAGTGCGGCAAGAGCGGCAAAAACAAGGGGCGGGGTGGATATCCTCGCCTGAAATCCCTGATGAAGCATTCCTGAACGGTTGAATGCAACCAGCGGCTCCTGAGTGGAAACCCTGCGTGTATCTCGCAGGGTTTCCACAGTCCAAAAGAAATCTGAAATTTCAAAAAGGCCTTTCCTCCGGAAGACGCCCTTCGGATTCTCGCACAGGCAGGCGGCAGTCATTTTGACCCGGACCTGCTTAAGACCTTCCTGGCAATTGCCCCGGCCCTTTCCCTTGAGTTGCTTGAGGCAGGGGAGCAGAACATGGAGCAGGCCCTGACCATGCTCATTAAAACATACTGGAGCATTGGCGGGACTGCTTTTTGCGGCGCCACCCTCAAGACACTGCGCGAAGAAATAAAAATTTTCCGCTGGCCAGCGCAGGGTTTCCCCTCCTGATGCGTATTGACTATAAACATGTTCAACAACAGACTGTTTCCGGCACGGGAGGATTGATGAAACCAGGAATTAAAAATACGCCGTTGTTACTAAGTCCGAACTCGGTGATCCCTTGCAATCTGTGCCGGTCGCAACAGGTCGAGGTGCTCTCGCTGACGGACAGGAAACGTCGTTATCTGAGAACGGTCATCTGCAAAAAATGCGGCCTGATCTGGTGCGACCCCCGCCCTGCGACGCATGATATCCGGCATTTTTACGCAACCGGCTACCGTAAGACCTATAAGGGAAGCTGCAAGCCGAAACCAAAGCATATTCTGCGCGATGCCTATGAGGCTCTGCGGCGGTACGATTTTCTGGCTGAAATTCTGCGCCGGGATGACCATGTGCTGGATATCGGTGCGGGAAGCGGTGTTTTTGTCCGCGTTTTAACGGAGTTGGGATATTCCAGCGTTACCGGGATCGAGCCGGATGAACATTATGCCGCCTTTGCGCAGGAAAGCCTGCGGGCCGAGGTGGAAAATAGCTTTTTGCAGGATTTTCAAAAACGGAATCGTTTCAGGCTCGCCACCATGCACCATGTCCTGGAACACCTTGAGAATCCCTTGGCCGCATTGCGGCTGATTCACGGTCTGTTGCAGCCGCATGGTTGTCTGGCGCTGGAAGTCCCCAATGCCCTGGACATGCGGCAAGACCCGCTCAATCGTTATCATGCGGCCCATCTTTATACCTTCACCCCCGAGACCCTGGAATGGATGGGAAGAAAGGCAGGATTTGCCCTGCGCATCCTGCACATTGCTCCAGCGCATGGCAACATCATGGCCCTGTTCCAAAAACAGGAGTCTTCCGGGATGGAGTGGGACATTCCCACCGGCAATGACAATTGCGCCAGGACCATGGAGGCACTGAGAGAGTACACCACGCTCAAGCACTTTACCTCGCGGGGACCGTACCTGAAATTTTTTGGCAGCGCCATGAAGTCCGTGGCCGAGAAAATCGCGGCCACCGCAGCTGGAGAACCGGAGGAGATCGTGAGGTCTGTTGTCAGCAAGAGAAACGGTTGGCGATGTCCACCCTTTATTGCCCGCTACTACCTCGAGAGGAGCTGAGCAGTTGAGCGACCGCCTGTTTCATATCGCCAACCGGCTCTTGCTGCTCCTGCTGACCGCGGTTTTAACCGCCATCCTGCTGACGGACGCCGCTTCCTCGATCCCCGTCAAGGAGGTGCGTCATCTCCTGGCCGGGAAAACGGAGGTAGAGCGCTGTGTAACCTGCCACGCCCCGGAAACCCATCCTCCGGTCAGAGGGCACGAGGTGGTGGCCGAGGCCTGTACCCCTTGCCACAACGGGATGGGCAGGGGCATCACCACGGCAACGGCCCACATGGCCGGTGAGGTGACAGGGCCGAAGGGCCGGGGCAAACGGCACGCACACGGCGGGTCACCCGCCGGCTTCAGCGGCGAGACGCCGGACGGCCTCCTGGCGGGCGATGAGGTCTCCGCCGGCTGCGTGCGCTGCCACCCGCCTCAGCGACTCGCGGAGGATGCCGCGGCCGTGCAGGGTTGGCGGCTGTTCACCGAGCGCGCCTGCGGCCGCTGCCATCAAATCGACCAGGTGAGTACCGGAGGAATGGGGCCGGATTTGAGCCAGATCGGCGATATCCGTGCCAAGGAGGCGCTCATGGCGCAGATCAACGCTCCCCAGGCCACCGGGCTCTACAGCTTGATGCCCCGCCTGCCGCTGCAAGACGAGCAGCGGCGGCAACTGGCCCTCTATCTGAAGGGGCAGTCCAGGTTGCCATTGCGGCCGGCCGGCTACCGGGTGGAACGCCCCCTGCCCGAAAACCCGGTGGCGCGCTTTGGGTGTGCCGGCTGCCACAAGTACAACGGCAGCGACGGCGGAGCTGGTCCGGATCTGGACCAGCTTGCGGCCATGCGCACCCCGGAATGGATAAGCGATTTTTTACGGGCGCCGGAGGCGCTACGGCCAGGGGCGCGGATGCCGGCCCTGGCCGGAACCGCCGAGGTCAAACTGGTTGTGGAGCAGCTCATGGCAAAAAAACCTGGACAATATGAGGCGGCATCCCCGCTAAAAATCTACGAACAACTGTGCGCCCGGTGTCACGGTCAGGCGGGCGACGGCATGGGGCTCATCGCCCTGAACCTGAGCGGAGCCCCCCGGCGTTTCCTGGAAAATAGCGGCTACTTCCGGCTCAGGGAACGGGACAAGCTGGCGTCCTCGGTGAAAAAGGGCATTCCCGGCACCGCCATGCCGCCCTTTGCCAAGCTGCTCGATGACCGGCAGATCGACGCACTGCTTGATGATATCCTGCGCCGCTTTGTCGGGCTCAACCCAGCCGGACAGTCCGCTGACCTGAGCGTGCCGACCAGACCGGCAGGCGCACAGAAGAGTGGCGCCGCCCTCTACGCTTCATGGTGCGACCATTGCCATGGCGAGAAAGGTGATCGAGCACTGTCTCGTGTTCACAAACGCTTCCCCCAACCGCGCAATTTTCGCAATCGCGCCTATCTGGAGGCCGTTACCGACGAACAGCTCTTCCGCGCCATCGCCCGCGGCATTCCCGGCACCCGGATGAAGGCGTATCAAAAAAGCGTCCCCGGCACCGGCGTGCGGGTCAAAGCCGGCCTGCCGGATGACGATGTCTGGCGGCTGGTTGACCATGTAAGAGGATTGAGCAAAAAATGAACGAGAAACAATTTTCCAGACGATCCTTCTTCCGGTCAATGTTTTTGAAAATCATGGCCGTGGCGCCTTTGATGCCGCTCTCCGCCATGGCCTGGCGCTACCTGGCCATGCCTTTCAAGATCAAGCTGGAACGGAAGGTGGCGGTTGGCCTGCTGGCAGAGCTGCCCCAGGGGACCAGGGTCATGCGGCAACACGGGATTGCCCTGCTCCGGCAGGGCGAGGCGTTGCGGGCCGTAAGCCTGACCTGCACTCACCTGGGCTGCACCGTGAACCGTACCGGCGACGGCTTTGTCTGCCCTTGCCATGGGAGCCGGTTCGGTGCCGAGGGGGCGGTGCAAGGCGGTCCGGCCAGCCGTGATCTGGAAAGATTCGCGGTGGCGGTTACCGAGACTCGACGGGTGGTCGTCGATCTGGGGCAAGCGGAAAAGAGCGGGGGAGGTTGAGCGAGCGTGACGGAGATCAAACAACAGAGAGGGATTCTCGCCCACATCCATGCGCCCCGCATCTCGCGTTACGCCTTGCGCTTCACCACCACCTGGGGACTCGGCGTGCTGTTGTGCGCGTTGTTTTTCGTCCTTGCGGGCACCGGTATTCTGCTGGCCACGGTGTATGAACCGGCCCTGACCAGCGCCTATGATTCGGTCCGGGAAATATCCTTTGTCTATCCCCATGGCCGGCTGCTGCGCTCGGTGCACTATCTGGCTGGCAACGCCTTCGTGATTTTTGCGGTGCTGCATCTGCTGCGCGTCGTCCAGGCCGGCGCTTATGCCGGGGGCCGGTATCCTAATTATCTGTACGGCCTGGCCCTGTTCGCCGCCGGTTTCGGCGCCCTGGCCTCGGGTTATTTTCTGCCCATGACGGAGATAGCCTACTGGGCGCTGGTGGTGGGGCTGTCGATGCTTGATTACCTTCCCTGGGCCGGCCGTTTCCTCAAGGGCCTGATCCTGGGCGGGCAGACCCTGGGTGATGCGACCATTGTCCGGCTGTACGTGCTGCATGTGGTTGTCCTGCCCCTGGTCATGCTGGGCCTGGTTTCCCTGCACCTGTGGCGAATCCGCAAAGACCAGGGTCTGTTAAAGCCCGCCGGTCTGGAGCCTTCGGCCCTGGAAACGGAATCGTACCAGGCAGCGGTGAGCCGGGAATGGACCATCTTTCTGTCGGTCTGCCTGGCGCTGCTGCTGACGGCCATCTGGTTTCCGGTAAGCCTGGCCCCCCGGCCCGTGCCTGCCTATCCGCCCAACCCGGTCAAGGCTGCCTGGTTTTTTGTCGCCCTGCAGGAAACCCTGAGTTATTCGGTGATCTGGGGCGGATTGCTACCCATGGCTGCGCTGATCTGGTTTTTCGTCCGAGGCCCGCGGATTGCTGCCCGCCGCGGTCAGCATGCGGTACTGCCCCGGCGGCGCCGGGTATTTTTCGGCATGACGGTCGCGGCCGTGTTTCTCTACGCGGCCTTTACCGTGACCGGTCTCTACTGCCGCGGGCCGAACTGGACCTTTGTCAGCCCCTGGAAAAGCATGAAAAATGTCATCAAGACGGTGAACGACAATGCGATGCGATGAGACTAAAAAACAGCTCTATGCCTATTTTGACGGCGAACTCGCCGGCGAACGGGCGGAAGCCCTGGCGCGGCATCTGCGGCAGTGTCCGGACTGTGCCGCGGAAGCGGCGGCAATCCAGCGCTTTTATGCCGCCAGCCGACGCCTGCCTTCCCTTCACCTGCCGCCAAACTTTGCCGCGGCAACGGTCCGCGAAGCCTTGCTGAGGGCGCAACCCTTTGACTTCAGGGCGTGGTGGCAGGAGCTTGCCTGGTCCTGGCGCTGGGCAGTCGGCGCCGCCACCATGGCGGGCCTGATGCTCGGCATCATTTCGTATCATCTGACGGTATTCCCCCCTGATTCGCCGCTAACTTCAGCAGAGGGCCGTTTCCTGGTCAGCGATGCCTCGCTCTCGGAAAATTACGCCCTGGTTGTCTGGAAAGGAGACAAATGATGAATCTCAAATGGAAGCGCATCCTGATCCTGTTTTCCATCGCCTTGAACATCGGCTTCGTGACCTATGGGATCGGCCATTTCGTACTCAAAAAACAGCTCCGCCCGTATCGTGGCAATACAGGCGTTTCCGCTCAGAGCATGGAAAAGACCTTCTACCACCGTCTTGATCTCTCTGCCGCTCAGCACGACCGGATCGATCCGCTGCTCGGCGATCATATCGCCCGTCAGCAGGAGCTGAAACTGGTAAACCGGCAGGCGCGGACGGATCTGATCAGTCTGCTGGCCGTTTATAAAGAAAGTGACCGGGCCAGGCTGACGGAGATCATTGACCGCCTGGCAACGATTAAAAAGGAACGCGAGCAACTCACCGCCGAGCATCTGCTTCAGGTAAAGGCGATTCTGGACGACCGCCAGGCAGGGCGCCTTTTTGCCCGGTTGCAGAAGGTTGTGGAAAAGGAAAAGGAATGAACGGCAGTCACAGCGGAGGAACGAATTGATGGACAGGAAATTCTTGCACAAACGATGGCTGGGATGGGGGGCAGCGCTGTTGGCGGCTCTGATGACAGCGGGCGCCGTCTCGGTCTACATAATACGGACGAACCGGCCGGCAAGCGCCTTTGCCGCCACCGGGGTCACCCGCCGGGAGATCGAAAACGCGGTCTCCGCCATGGGAGTTCTGCAGCCGATCCAGGCGGTGGATGTGGGCGCCCAGGTGTCCGGCCAGCTCAAATCCCTGCGGGTAGCCGTGGGAGAGACGGTGAGACAGGGGCAACTGCTGGCTGAGATCGATCCGCGGATCCTTACGGCCAAAGTGGCCGAGGCCGAGGCCACCCTGGACAACCTCAGAGCGCAGATCAAGGCCCGGCAAGCCCAGTTGACCCTGCACACCCGAGAACACGCGCGCAATCAGACTCTTATCGCCCAGGACGCCGTGGCCGTTGGCGAGGTGCAGATTTCGGAGGCGGCCCTGGCCACGACCCGCGCGGAAATCGAGGCGCTTACCGCTCAGACCAGGCAAATCGAGGCGTCTCTGGCAACCGCCCGGACCAATCTGGAGTACACCCGCATCACCGCTCCCCTGGCCGGAATCGTGGTCGAGGTGGCCGCCAAGGAAGGCCAGACTCTCAACGCCAACCAGCAGACCCCGCTGATCCTCCGAATCGCCGATCTGGAGCGGATGACGGTCTGGTCCCAGGTTTCGGAGGCCGATGTCCATCAGATGAAGGAGGGACTGGAGGCCTATTTCACTCTGCTCGGTCAGCCGGAGCAGCGCTGGTCTGGAACAATCCGGCAGATTCTGCCCACGCCCCAGGAAATCAACGGGGTCAAGTTTTACTCGGTGCTGTTCGACGTGGCTAATCCAGGCCAAAAGCTTCTGCCTCTGATGACGGCGCAGGTATTCATTGTGCTGGAACGGGCCGAGGACGCGCTTATAATCCCGGTTGCCGCACTGGCCGCCGGAAAGCAGCAGGGAGGTGACGGCAGCGGAGGCAAAGGCGGAGGCAAGGGCAAGGGCAACGGCGGCGGCAACGGCGGAGGCAAGCAGAAAGGAGGGGGCAGCGGCGCGAACAAGCCGGCCAAACCAGCCGCGTCGCACATGGTCAACCTGTTGCAAGCCGACGGCGCTCTGGAGGCCAGGCCCGTTACCGTTGGGATCGGCAACGCCGTTTTTGTCCAGATCCTTTCGGGACTGAGCGAAGGGGAAATGGTCGTCACCGGCCCGCGGGCGACAACCGCGCCGGGAGGCAAGAAAAAGGGCCAGGGCGGCGGCAAAGGAAAAGGAGCCCTGCCGTGAGCCAACCGATGATCGAAATGCAGAGCATCAGCAAGACTTACGCCGCCGGGGAAAACGAGATCACCATTCTGCACGGCATCTCGTTGACCATCCATTCCGGGGAATTCGTGGCGATCATGGGACCGTCCGGCTCCGGGAAAAGCACCCTGATGCACCTGATCGGCTGCCTGGACCGGCCGAGTTCCGGGACCTACCGTTTGCACGGGGAGGATATCTCCCTGTTGCCGTCGGCCCTGCTGGCAACCCAGCGCCGCCGACTCTTCGGCTTCATCTTTCAACGCTATCAACTGATTTCCGGGCTGTCCGCCGTGCATAATGTGGAGATGCCGGCGATCTATGCGGGGGTCTCGCCGATGCAGCGGCGGCAACGGGCTCTGGAGCTGTTGCAATCCCTTGGGCTTGCGGAGCGGGCGCATTATCTGCCCTCCCAGCTCTCCGGCGGTCAGCAGCAGCGGGTCAGCGTCGCCCGGGCCTTGATGAACGGCGGCCGGATCATCCTGGCCGACGAGCCCACCGGGGCGCTGGACAGTAAAAGCGGCGCGGATGTCATGGAAATCCTGCGACAACTCCACCACGAAGGGCACACCATCATTCTGGTGACCCATGATCCGGCGGTGGCCAATCATGCGGAACGCATCGTCCGGCTGGCCGATGGCGTCGTTGTGTCGGATGACCTGCTCCCCGGCCGGAAGATGGCGCAGCAGGTCATCCAGCCCCCGGCAGAATTCGACGGGGAAGAACAATCAGCCTGGACCTCCGCCTTCCGCGAGGCGCTGGGCATGGGGATCACGGCTTTGCGGGCTAATCGCTTCCGAACCATTCTGACCATGCTCGGCATCATCATCGGTACCGCCTCGGTGGTTGCCATGCTGGCCATCGGCAACGGCGCCAAGCAGGAGGTGCTTGATCGCATCCAGGCCATGGGGACCAACCTGCTTCTGGTGAAACCCGGAGCGCCCGGGGTCAAGGGAGCCGGGGGCAACATCACCACCCTGACTCCCGAGGATGCCAAAGCCATCGCGGCGCTCCCCGGGATCAGCGCCGTCTTGCCGGAGATGATCCAGCCGGTCACCATCCGCTACGCCAACCGGGATGTGATGACAACTGCGTCCGCCACCATCTCGGCGTTTCCGGAAGTGCGCAACTGGCCGACCGAAGCCGGCGTTTTTTTCAAGGAAAACGAAGAGCGCCGCTATGCCCAGGTGGTCGCCCTTGGCCGGACGGTGGCGGAGGCCATTTTCCTGCCCGGGGAGAATCCTCTGGGTAAATATGTGCTCATGGGCAACGTGCCCTTCCAGGTGATCGCGGTGATGGCGCCCAAGGGCGCCGACCAGGGCGGAAACGACATGGACAACATGGTCTGGGTTCCTCTGACCACCGGCAGTACCCGGCTGTTTGGCCAAAGACATCTGCGAGCCATTTCCGTGCGCGTGGCAGCGGCCGACGCCATGGACGCGGCCCAGGAGGATATCGGCCAATTGCTTGAAAAACGTCATCGGACCAAGGATTTTCAGGTGCGCAGCATGGCGGCGCTGATGGATACCGCGACCCAGACCCAGAACACCCTCACCTACCTGCTGGGCTCCATCGCGGCCATCTCCCTGATGGTGGGCGGGATCGGGGTGATGAATATCATGCTGGTTTCGGTCACCGAGCGCACCCGGGAGATCGGGGTGCGCATGGCGGTGGGCGCGCGAACCCGCGATGTGTTGCTGCAGTTCATCACCGAGGCGGTGATCGTCTGCCTGGCCGGAGGCTTGATCGGCGTGGTCACTGGGATCGGCGCCGCCGTAGCGGTGGCCAGTTTTCTGGGCTGGTTGGCGCTTTTTTCTCCGGGCCCGGTGCTGCTGGCCTTTTTTTGCTCCGCGGGCAGCGGCGTATTATTTGGATATCTGCCGGCCAAAAAAGCGGCCCGGCTTGACCCTGTGGGGGCATTGGCAACAGAATGACAACACTTAATCGACTCGTCACCATTTTTTCTCTTCCGCTGATCCTGGCCGGGTGTGCTGTCGGCCCCGAATATCTGCGACCGCCGCTCTCCATCCCTGCCGCCTGGCAAGCGTCCGCCGGGGGGACGACAGGGACGGCAGGGGAATGGCCGGCTCCCGCCTGGTGGAAATCGTTTGCCGACCCGGAACTTGACCGGCTCGAGGAGACGGTTCGGCAGGGGAACCCTGATCTGCAGGCGGCGCTCAGCCGGATCAAGCAGGCGCGAGCCGCCGCCGGCATCGCCGGGGCCGACCGGTTCCCCTCGCTCCAGGCCGGGGCCGGGGCCGCCCGCGGCACAAGCGGGGGCGGCGCGGGAAGCGCTTCCGACTGGGAGATGCAATTGTCGGGCAGATACGAACTGGACCTCTGGGGAAAATACCAGCGGGCGCGGGAGGCAGCCGGCGCCGATCTGCAGGGGAGCGTCTTCGGCCGGGAGGCCTTGGCGCTCGATCTCTCCGGCGAGGTGGCAACCACCTGGTTCCGGCTCCTGGCCGTGCACGACCGGCTGGCAATCGCCACAGAAACCCTGGAGCTGGAACGGCAAAACCTCGACATCCTGGAAAAGCGTCACCGGGCCGGCCGGATATCCGGTCTTGACCTGGCCCAGGCAAAAGCAAACCGGGCCCAGGTTGAGGCGAACCTCTTCACTCTCGAGGAGGAACGTCAGAAGACGGCGAACGCCCTGGCCATTCTGCTGGGAAAAGCGCCGGGAGCGCTCGATACCCTTCCCGCTTCGCTCATGCTGGTCGTCCTCCCTCCCGCCATTCCCGCCGGGCTTCCCTCGGCCCTGCTGGAACGCCGCCCCGACCTGCGGGCGGCGGAGGCCGGGCTGGTGGCCGCCAATGCCGAGGTGGGGGCGGCCAAGGCAAATTTGTTGCCAAGCATTTCGCTGACCGCGGCCGGTGGTTACGCCAGCCAGAGCCTGACCACCCTCCTGCGTCCGGACAGCGCCTTCCATTCCCTGGGCGCCGGTCTGCTGGCCCCGCTCTTTGAGGGCGGACGACTGCGGAGCGAATATGCCCTGAGTCAGGCGCGATTTGAGGAATTGGGCCACAATTACCATCGCGCCGTGCTTGCGGCCTTTGGCGAAGTGGAAAACGCCCTGGTCGCCATCAAGCAACAGGCCGGACGCGAAACATTCCTCGAGGAAGCGGCGGGCCAGGCGGAACGCAGCTATCGCCTGGCGCTCATTCGCTACGAGGCGGGGAAGATCGATTATCTGCCGGTGCTGGAGGCGGATCGGTCATGGCTTGGCGCCCGCAATGCGCTGGTCGAGGCCAGGCTGGCTCGCCTGGCCGCCACGGTAGCGCTCCAGGTCGCGTTGGGGGGAGGCTGGGAGAATTCCCCCCCGTCTCCATGAGAGGAAAATCCGGCGAGATTGAGCAGGAAAACACTCCGAAAAAATGGTCCACCTGCCTGTGGGACATGATTTATTTAACGAAGCTGAAATCAAAAAAATCAAAACAAGGAAAACGATCATGAACAGAAATTTTGTTGCTGTTATCAGAAAAAAATTATCCGTAGCCGGAGCAGCCATCCCCCTCCTCTTAGCCGTGCTCATCGCTTTTCCAGGCGCCGGAGAGGTGCGGGCTGCCCAGCCGGCGGCGCCGCCGAAGGTGCAGGCCACGGTGAAGAGCGTCGATGCGGCGCAAGGACTGCTGACCACCAAGATGGAAAAAAAGCTCACCATTTTTTCCCTTACCCCGCAGACCAAAATCACTACCGCCGCCGGTGAACCTCTAACCCTCACTGATCTTAAGAAAGGCGACGAGATCAAAGTGGCCTGGCTGGACAACGCCGGCAAACCGGTCGCCACTGAGATCGCGGTCATCCTCCCGGCATCTTTCAAGGAACAGGGCAAAGGACAAGGAAAAGGCGGCGGCAAGGGACAGGGAAAAAACAACGGTTAATGCAGGCCACAGGCCCGCATGACACAACTCCACAGGCAGATGGAATTGAGTTAAAGGCAATAAGGCGAGCGGCACGGGCATGGTCATCATCACGCGCGTGCCGCTCGCTCCCCGCATCACCTTGTCGGCCGTACTCGTCGGCTCGGATAAAATCAAAAAAAAATACTATCGTCATTCTGCGGCACAATCCTGCTTGACAGCGGCCTGGCAATCGCAATTTCTACTGAATGGCGCCGTATCCACGGACACCGCGGCGCACATAAGAAGGGACTCTGACATATGCACAAACAACTACACATTATCGGCAAATGGGGTAAAAATCGGCTTTTCTCCCTTCCCGGCAGAAGGTCGCGATACGCCCTGGCCGCTGTCTTTTTCCTCCTTATCGGCGGCAGTCTCACCGGCTGGTTTTTCTCCGGCCGCTACCTTGCCCAGCGTCAGCAGATCGCTGCCCTTGAGTCCGAGCTTGCGGCAACCAAGTCCCTCAATCAACGAATTCGTGATCAGCAGGCCCAGGTCAACTCCTCCATGACCGAACTCAAGAAGCGAAGCCGACTCATCGAGTCCATTCTGAACAAGGTGGGAGTGGCCCTCAAAATGAAAAAAAGCACGAAGGGCGCCGGCGGCCCGTTCCGCAAACCGGCGAAGGATTCCTACCAGGATCTCACCTTGGAAATGGATCGCTGTATAACCGCGGTCTGCTCCGTTCCTTTGGGCCCACCCGCCCGGGGAATCGTCAGCTCGACATATGGCAACCGGCTCGACCCCCTCAACCAAAAACCGGCCTTCCATGGCGGTCTCGACATCAAAGGCCGGGCCGGCGAAAAAATCAGCGCTCCGGCCGACGGAGTGGTGTCGGAGCATGGCTGCAATGAAGAATGCGGCAACTTCATTGAGATCGAGCACGGCAAGGTCTTTCGCACCCGTTACTATCATCTGCAGAAAAGGTTGGTCGCTACCGGCGACCGGGTGACCAAGGGACAAACCATCGGCCTGATGGGCAACTCCGGGAGAAGCACCGGCACCCATCTCCACTATGAAATCCACTACCGCAACCGGCCGGTCGATCCGCTCAGGTTCGTCCAGATCCGTAGCCAAATCAGCCGCCTTCCCACGGTGGACCTGGATAAGTCATGATTTTGTAAAAGACTCCTCTGTCTCCACTTTTCTCCATCATCATGGATGGACAATAAATTTTATCGCCCTATCCGAATGGGTAGCGTATTGTTTTGCACCCAGAGGGTATAAGTTTCGTTTGAGCAGGCAAGCTGCTCAACTCAGCTTTAAATTTTTGCGACAGGAGCATTGACGATGGATTGGTGGCAGGCCATGCTGTTGGGGATTGTCGAAGGGGTGACCGAGTATTTGCCGGTCAGCTCCACCGGCCATCTTATTCTAACCCAACGGCTTCTTAATATCCCGGCCGATCAGGCCGCCGGGGCCTATGCGGTTTGCATCCAGGGCGGGGCGATCCTGGCGGTGCTGGGGCTTTACCGGGCCCAAGTCAAACGAATGCTGATGGGCCTGCTTGGCCGGGACCGGGCCGGTCTGGCCCTGACCGGCAACATCGTCGTGGCCTTTTTGCCGGCGGCCGTGGCTGGATTATTGTTTGGCGCGCTCATCGAAGAATACCTTTTCGGCTTGTGGCCGATCATCGGCGCCTGGTTTGTCGGCGGTCTGGCCATCCTCCTCGTTTCCGGTCGACAAAGGTTGGGCCGACCGGAAGAGGTGGCGGATAACACAGGCCTGGAGATGCTCAACTGGCGTATGGCCCTGGTGATCGGGGCGGCCCAGTGCCTGGCTCTGTGGCCCGGCACCAGCCGCAGCCTGGTCACCATCCTGGCCGGCAGCCTGGCGGGCTTGAGCTTGAGCAGTGCGGTGGAATTCAGTTTTCTCCTGGGGGTCTTGACCTTGACCGCCGCCACCGGGTATAAGGCGATGCAGGGCGGCTGGCTCATGGTGCAGGCCTACGGCTGGCACACCATGCTGACCGGCTTTTTCTTCGCCACCGTCTCGGCCGCCCTGGCCGTGAAATGGCTGGTCGGCTACCTCAACCGGCACAGCCTCTCGATTTTCGGCACCTACCGGATCGCCCTGGCCGTGCTGACCAGTCTGTGGGCAGGCGGCTTGCTGCTGTAAGCCTGGCGGAAACCGTCAACAACAAGGAAGAAAACACCATGGATTACCTGATCATCTGCACCGCGGCCCTGCTGGCCTCGGGCCTGACCCTCTTCTCCGGCTTCGGCCTGGGCACTTTGCTCATGCCGGTCTTTGCCGTTTTTTTTCCGGTTGAGATAGCCATTGCCCAGACCGCCCTGGTCCATTTCGCCAACAATCTCTTCAAGGTCTGGCTCTTCAGCCGGCGGGCGGACTGGCATACCGTGCTGCTTTTCGGCCTGCCCGCTTTTCTGGCGAGCTTCGCCGGGGCCAGGGTGCTCCTGTGGCTGGCCGACCTTGCTCCGCTTTACACCTATCTCCTTAATGGCAGGGAGTTTGTGGTCCATCCGGTCAAACTCGTCGTTGCCCTGCTCATGGCCGGATTTTCCGCCATGGAGTTGTACCCTGCCGCCAAGCAGCTCACCATCGACCGGAAGTACATCCCTGCCGGCGGCCTCCTGAGCGGATTCTTCGGGGGGCTCTCCGGCAACCAGGGCGCCTTCCGCAGCGTCTTTCTCCTCAAGAGCGGCCTGGGCAAGGAGGCCTTCATCGGCACGGGCGTGGTCATCGCCGCCCTGGTTGACTTCTCCCGCCTCACCGTCTATGCGGATCTCCTAGGCTCAGCGGAGGTCATGGGCAACCTGCCCCTCATCCTGATCGCCACCCTGGCCGCCTTCACCGGCGCTTTTTGGGGCAGCCGCCTGGTAAAAAAAGTAACACTCCGCACCGTGCAGGTTGTGGTGGCGGTCATGCTTTTTCTGATCGCCATTTTGCTCGGCAGCGGGATCATTTAAAGCTGAGTTGAGTAGCTTGCCGGATTTTATGCCCTTCAGGGTACAAACGAAACTTATACCCCTTGGGTGCAAAGCTGAGTTGAGCAGCTTGCCTGCCCAAACGAAACTTATGCCCTTCGGGTATAAGACAAGCCTTAAATTCTATTCAGCCATGGAATCCTACAGATAATCGGCAAGTTTCAAGGAGAACGCCATGCCCATTTATGAATACCGCTGCCAGGAGTGCAAGTGCTTGTTTGAGTCTATTCTCACCTCAACAGGAGCAGTAAGCGAGGTGAACTGCCCGAAATGCGACAGCAGTGCCGTAAAGAAAACCATCTCCGCCTCAAGCTTCCGGATTTCTTCCGGCTCAAGCTCCATCCCCTCCGGGGCACTTTCGGGGTGTTCCACGAAATCCGGTTTTTCCTGAGCCTGAAAAAGATGCGGCCGGTCCGGCTGCACAAAATCAAGCCCCGGCAAGCTCCCGGTCAGTAGTACACCCGAAAGGCACAGGCGAGGGTGATGGGGACAAGGCCGAATTCGGAGCCGACGGAGCCGGCATCTGCCCGCTTGCCTTCAGGGGAGAAAGAGTTACCGCCAGCTCCGCCTCATCGGAGAGCGAGTACACCCCATTGAGGCTGAGCAGCTTTGAATGATCGCTCCAGTTGTATGGAGTTCGGGGGACGAGTGCGGTGGACAGTTTATGGAACTATCGCTGCAAGATCAAAAGTGGGAGGCCCCCCGGGTCATGTACCACCGGCAAAGCCGGTGGCTTGAATTCCTGAACCGCTCAAAGCGGTTGAAAACCTGGGGCCACCTAAAGGTGGCTATTCAAACAAATTTAGTTGGTCAATACGTTGATCTTCGTGCTC
>Ga0208863_1000515_pt1 | contig 36509 bp, 32 predicted proteins | sample RifOxyD3_FD_184040 | JGI IMG/M metagenome (GOLD analysis project Ga0208863, IMG submission 184040) | Soil microbial communities from Rifle, Colorado - Rifle Oxygen_injection D3 (SPAdes) | ecosystem: Environmental > Terrestrial > Deep subsurface > Rock core/Sediment | place: Rifle, Colorado...
ATAAGGATGTATTTACCATTACCCATCGTTTTAACCAAAGGAGCGAGTCATGAAAGCGACAAAAATACTGCTAACTCCCTGGCTAGCCTGCCTGTTGCTGCTAGCCCCTTTTCAGGTTGTTGCCACAGAAGGCATCGTAAAACTTCAGTCTCTGCGTGGCACGGCGGTGCAAGCGCCCGACTCGGATGCCGATATCATCAGGCCGGAGCGCGACAGAGCACCCATAGAGCGCAATTATGTACAGCAACCGCCGCTGATTCCGCATTCCGTAGAGACCTATAAAATTACTAAGAATTTCAATAAATGTATGGATTGTCATGCCTGGTCGCGTTACAAGGAAACCGGTGCGACTAAAGTGAGCCTCACCCATTTCAAGGATCGCAGCGGTACGGATCATGCGAATATTTCGCCGCGACGTTATTTTTGCGTGCAGTGTCATGTTCCGCAAACCGATGTAAAACCGCTGGTGGAGAACACCTTCAAGCCTGCCGTGCAATAGGGGAATAACATGAACGAGACAGTCAAAAAGTCAGGGTGGCGCGGCCGGGTACAGCTCGCCGGCTGGGGTGTGCTGGTGATGGCTTTTGCCGGCGGCATTATTTTCTGGGGCGGCTTCAACACGGTGCTGGAGCTGACCAATCGCGAGGAATTTTGTATTTCCTGCCACGAGATGAAGGACAATGTGTATCAGGAGTACCGCAACACCATCCATTATTCCAACCGCACCGGTGTGCGGGCGACCTGTCCGGATTGCCACGTGCCAAAGGAGTGGACGCACAAGATCATACGCAAAATACAGGCCTCTAATGAGGTGTTGCACAAGGTGCTGGGCAGTATCGACACCCCCGAGAAATTCAACGCCAAACGGCTGGAGCTGGCTGAGCACGAATGGGCGCGCATGAAACGCACGGATTCACAGGAGTGCCGCAACTGCCACAGCTATGCTTATTTCGATTATGCCGCACAGGGCAGACGCTCCAACAGCATGCACCAGAAGGGTTTTGCCGAGGGTAAAACTTGTATCGACTGTCACAAGGGGATCGCGCACAGCCTGCCTGCGGTAGAGCAAAATATCGGCGCGGGAAAAAATGGTGCGCCACCGGAGGTGTTCCATCCTGCAACGGTCAGTCCTGCTAAACCTGAGTAAACCGCGCGATATTTTTCAGGAATGCCGCCGGGTGGAATTCCTGAAAAATAGATATCAATTTTTGTAACTTGTTGTTAATTCAGCGTAATCTTCTGGTTGAATGGCGATTTTAAGGCTGACAGTTTAATGTCAGGCGCGCAGGCTTTCATCAAAGCCGTGTTCTTCGTCGCGCAGTGACCCTGTTAAAGCCTTATAATTCTCGTCATTTTTGGCATATAGGGTGGTGAGCGCTTATGGGTTTAGGTCCGGTAATGCTGGATGTGGCAGGAACGAAGCTGACCGCTGAGGATGAAATTCGCCTGAAACACCCTCTGGTTGGCGGGGTGATTTTATTTAAACGTAACTATGAGTCTCCGGCTCAATTGGCTGAGCTCACGGCTTCGATACACGCACTGCGTAGTTCTCCTTTGTTGATTGCCGTGGATCACGAGGGCGGACGGGTACAACGATTTCGGGATGGATTTACCAGGATTCCTGCGATGCGTGAGCTCGGGCAAATCTGGGATGTCAGCGCGCAGCGCGCTCGCCATCTGGCACAACAAACAGGATATGTGCTGGCCGCCGAATTACGCGGTTGTGGTGTCGACTTTAGTTTTACTCCTGTGCTGGATGTCGATCATGAAAACAGCGGGGTGATCGGCGACCGCGCGTTTCACAACAATCCGCAGGCGATCGCAGAACTGGCGCATGCCTTGTTGCTGGGATTAAAGCAGGGCGGCATGCATTCGGTCGGTAAACATTTCCCGGGGCACGGTTTTGTGGCGGCTGATTCTCATCTGGCCATCCCGGTCGATGAGCGTGAATTTGTCGATATAGAATTCTGCGATTTGATTCCATTCAGGCAGATGATTAATTTCGGTTTAACTGCTGTGATGCCGGCGCATGTGATTTATCCTAGAGTTGACAGTCGTCCGGCCGGTTTTTCTCCGGTCTGGTTGAAAGATGTGCTGCGTGGGCAACTCGGTTTTGAAGGCTGTATATTCAGCGATGATCTGTCCATGGAAGGAGCCAGCGTTGCCGGCGGCGTCGTACAACGCGCTGCCGCAGCGCTGAACGCGGGCTGTGACATGGTGTTGGTCTGTAATAACCCGCAGTCGGCAGATGAGTTACTTGCAGGTCTGCACTGGGAAATACCGCTGACCAGTCGTGCGCGTATCGTGCAGATGCGGGGGGCCGCACATGCCGTACCCATGACGAAACTTCATGAGGATCCGCAATTTCTCAAAGCATTGCGGGAAATAGCCGTGATCGGGGTCAGTTCTCCTGAATTATCGCTGGTTTAGCTTTGCCATTTTTCACGGCACTTGAGATAATCTGCGTATTTGCGCCCTGGTATATAGAACATGAGTGAGTTACAAGCAGCATTGTTGGCAATCGGTTTGGGTGTGGTCGTGGCAGTGTACGTTTTTGGCTGGTGGAAGCAGCGCCAGTACAGCAGAAAATTCGGGGATGCCTTCAGGCAGAGTCACGATGATGCGCTGTATCAGGGCAATGCCGAGCAGCTTAAGACGGAGCAGCAGGTCAGGGTAGTACCGCCGGTCAAGGTGGAGCCGATTAAGGCGGAACAGGTGCAGGGTGTGCAGCTCGATCACTCCTATGGGGAAGATTTGGTGAACTTGGATGCGATGCCCGTCGATGCGGTCATAGAATTGCCCGGTATTGTGGCTGCTGAGGCTGTTGCGATGCCGGTTGAAGTGCTCGCTGAGACTGTGTCCGAATCTCTGGTGTCCGACCCCGCAATACCCTGCACCCTGCTGGATAGCCGCTGTGATTTCATCATCGAACTGCACCTGGATGAACCCTGTCCGGCTGCGGCGCTGGACGGGTTATGGCAACGCAGGGGCGCATTCCGCAAGCCGGTACAGGTATGCGGCCTGACTTTAAACTCCGTTCAGTGGGAAAAAGTGTCCGTTGATTGCCCGTTTTATTACTCGAAGTTTCATATTGCCTTGCAGGTGGTGGATAGAAGTGGTGTGATAAGCGCAACGGAATTAGGCGATTTTCGCGATATGGTTCAGGATGTTTCCCGCCATATTCATGCGGATATCCATATTCCTGACATCGCGGCCACGCACAGGAATGCCCAGGTGCTGGACGCTTTCTGCGCAGCAGTCGATCAAATGGTCGGTGTGAATCTGCTGCCCGAGGGTGAGCGCCCGTTTAATGCCGGAAAAATCGCACAGGCGGTGACCGTGCTGGGCATGAAGCTGGAGGCGGATGGCGTATTTCATTTGCGCGATGCCGCAGGGCACAGCGTGATCACTCTGGTCAATCAGGACGGACGGCCTTTCCAGCCGCATACCCTGGCGCATTTTGCCACGGCGGGCATCACCTTGTTGCTGGATGTACCCCGGGTGGCGTGTCCTGCAGAAAACTTTGATCTGTTGGTGCAGATGGCGCATTCTCTGGCCAGAACGCTGCCAGCTAATCTGCTGGATGACCATCGTGTACCGTTGACTGATACGGCGCTGGCACACACGCGCACTCAGATCGCCGCCGTCGAGAAAAAAATGTGTGATAACCATCTCATGCCGGGCAGCGAGCAGGCGCGTCGATTGTTTTCCTGATGCCGCTGTTTTCTGCGCAACACCGCATTGCTCACTTGCGCGTTGCGTTGACGCAACACAATGAGCGTTACTATCTGCGGGATGATCCTTCCATCTCCGATGCGGAATACGATCAACTGTTCCGTGAGTTGCAGGAGCTGGAAGCGGCTCATCCCGAATGGCAGACTGCGGACTCACCGACCCGGCGGGTAGGGAGTGCGCCGTTAAAGTGCTTCGCTGAAGTTCATCACCGCACCCCGATGTTGTCGCTTAATAATGCCTTTAGCGATGATGAGGTGCGTGCCTTTGATGCGCGTATCTGTGAGTCATCGGGCAGGCCGGAAGTCAAATATGCGGCGGAACTCAAATTCGACGGGCTGGCGGTTACCCTGACTTACCGCAACGGTCTGTTCGTCCAGGGGGCGACGCGCGGCGACGGTCAAACCGGCGAGGATGTCACGGAAAATTTGCGTACGGTGCGTTCGATTCCGTTGCAATTGCGTGATCGCACTGGCCAGACACTGGCCATCGATGTCGAGGTGCGCGGTGAAGTGCTGATGTTCACTCATGATTTTGAACGTCTCAATCTGCAACAGCGCGAAGCAGGCGAGAAGGAGTTTGTTAATCCGCGCAATGCGGCGGCCGGCTCCCTGCGCCAGCTCGATTCGAGGATTACCGCAACTCGCCATTTGAGTTTCTTCGCTTACGGTCTGGGGCTGTGCGAGGGCATAGATCTGCCGGGTGAGCATGAGCGCCAGATGGCGCTGCTCTCGCAGTGGGGCGTTCCGGTAGCCGCCCAGCGCCGCGTGGTGCTGGGCGTCAAAGGGATGCTGGGTTTTTATCGCGACATCGGCGCTCAGCGCGGCACGCTGCCCTTTGCGATCGATGGCGTGGTGTACAAGGTCAATGATATCGCGTTGCAACAGCAGTTAGGCTTTGTTTCACGCGCGCCGCGTTTTGCCATCGCACACAAATTTCCTGCCGAGGAGGCGATGACCACAGTGCTGGATATCGACGTTCAGGTAGGTCGTACCGGTACACTGACCCCGGTCGCGCGTCTGGCACCGGTGTTTGTGGGTGGCGTAACCGTGACCAATGCCACGCTGCACAACGAGGATGAAATACGCCGCAAGGATGTGCGCATCGGCGACATGGTGGTGGTACGCCGCGCAGGAGATGTGATACCTGAAGTTGCGCGTGTAGTTTTAGCACATCGCCCGCCCGGTGCGCGCGAATTCCTCATGCCTGCTGTTTGTCCGGTCTGTGCTTCGCGTATCGCGCGTGAGGAAGAGGCTTCTGCATGGCGTTGCACGGGGGGGCTGTTTTGTGCGGCTCAGCGCAAACAGGCATTACTGCATTTTGCCGGTCGCCGTGCGATGAATATCGACGGTCTGGGCGATAAACTGGTCGATCAGCTGGTTGACGCCAAGCTGGTCAGCACGCCGGCCGATCTTTACCGGCTGGATTTATCGGCGTTGTCTGCACTGCCTCGTATGGGCGAGAAATCTGCGCACAATCTCTTGCAGGCCATCATCGATAGTCGTCATACCACGCTGGCGCGCTTCATTTTTGCGCTGGGAATCAGAAATGTCGGTGAGTCGACCGCCAGGGATTTGGCGAAACATTTCGGTTCACTGGATAATGTGATGACGGCGGATAGCAGATGCTTGCAGGCTGTGCCGGATGTAGGCCCCGTCGTGGCACAAAGCATGACAGATTTCTTTGCTGAAGCGCATAATCTGCAGGTGATCGCGCAGCTGCGAACGGCTGGTGTGTGCTGGGATGAATTCGAACCTGAGCTTAATCGGGTTTTGCCGCTTACCGGAAAAATATTTGTACTGACCGGCATCCTGCCGACGCTATCGCGGCAGGATGCCAAAGAGAAGCTGGAAGCGTTAGGCGCGAAGGTGAGCGGCAGCGTATCGAAAAAAACAGATTATGTGGTCGCCGGCAGTGAGAGCGGATCCAAGCTGGATAAGGCGCGGGAATTGAATATTCCGGTACTCGATGAAAGCAATTTAATCTTATTAATCAAAGGTTTGTAATAATGAGAAATCTTAAGGTGATACGTAAGGCGGTTTTTCCAGTCGCCGGGATGGGCAGCCGTTTTCTGCCGGCGACCAAGGCCAGTCCTAAAGAGATGATGGCCATCGTGGATAAGCCGTTGATTCAATATGCGGTGGAAGAAGCTGTTGCGGCAGGCATTACCGATCTGATTTTCATCACCGGACGCAGCAAGCGCTCAATTGAGGATCATTTTGACAAGGCTTATGAACTTGAAGCCGAGCTGGCGCGTCGCGGCAAGATGGAATTGCTGCGCATCACCCGTGAAGTAATACCCGAGGGGGTAAACTGTATCTACGTGCGTCAGTCAGAACCGCTGGGTCTGGGGCATGCCGTACTCTGTGCGCTGCCGATTGTAAAGAATGAGGCGTTTGCGGTCATACTGGCCGATGACATGATGGTGGGCGAAGTGTCGGTCACGCGTCAGATGGCCGAAGTGTATGAGCGTCACCACAATTCGGTGCTGGCCGTGCAGGAGGTGCCGCGCGAGCAGACACGCCAGTACGGGATTGTCAGCAGCGTCAGGGTCAATGCGGAACTGGAGCAGGTGACCGGCATCGTCGAGAAACCCGAGCCAGAAGAGGCCGCTTCGACCATGGCGGTGGTCGGGCGTTATATCCTGACGCCGCGCATCTTTCATCACTTGCGGAACATCAAGCCCGGTGCGGGCGGCGAGATACAACTGACCGATGCGATTTCCGCCCTGATCGAGGAGGAGCGGGTGCTGGGCTATCGTTACCGGGGCGAGCGTTTTGACTGCGGTTCGAAACTGGGTTATCTGCAAGCGACCGTCACGCTAGGTCTTGAGCATCCCGAGGTGAAGAACGAGTTCGCCGCCTATTTGCGCGGATTGAATGTGACACGCTGACATATGAATATTGAGCTTGCCAGAGAGCGCTTGCAGCAGGCCGAATTGCTGTGCTCCGCAGCGCAGGTGCAGTCCGCCTTGCACAGTGTCGCAGAAGAGATCAACGCTGTGCTGTGCGATCAGCATCCGCTGGTGTTATCGGTGATGGGCGGGGCGGTAGTGTTTTCCGGCCAACTGTTGCCTTTGCTCAGCTTTCCGCTGGATTTTGATTATGTACATGTGTCGCGCTACGGCGATGCGCGTTCAGGCGGTGCGATGCACTGGAAGGTCGCGCCACATGAGTCAGTACGCCATCGCGTGGTGCTGCTGGTCGACGATATTCTGGATGAAGGACATACGCTGGACGCTTTGCGCCAGCGGGTGATGGAACTGGGCGCGACCCGTTGTTATATCGCGGTGTTTGCAGATAAAGTGCATGGGAAACCGAAGCCGGTCAGGGCTGATTTTGTCGGTCTCACACTGCCGGATCGTTTCGTGTTCGGTTACGGTATGGATATCGAGGGCGCCTGGCGCAATCTGCCGGCGATCTATGCGGTGAAAAATCATGGTGCAGGATGCCGGACTCAGGAGCCAGAAAAGTCAAAAGCGGCGCAGTCGTTTCTCCTGAATCCCGAATACTGAAAGGGGTGTATATGTTGGGTATCATAGGTGGTCGTGGGCTAACCCGGCTGGCCAATCTAAAAATCACGCACCGGCAGGTGATGCGCACACCTTATGGAGAGCCTTCCGGCGCCTTCCTGTTCGGTACGCTCAATGATCATGAAGTGATCTTTCTGGCGCGTCACGGTTATGGCTACACCATCCCGCCCCATCTGGTGAACTACCGCGCCAATTTATGGGCGATGCGTGAACAGGAGGTAACCGAGATCGTATCGGTCGCCACAGTAGGCGGCATCCGCGCGGATCTGACACCGGGCAAGCTGGTGGTGCCGGACCAGATTATCGACTACACGCACGGTCGTGACTCGACGTTTTTTGACACACGCAATATGAGTTACAGCAACGTCGATTTCACCCGGCCATATACCCAGTCACTGCGCAGCCGGATTTTGCGCAGTGCGCAGCAGGTACAGCAGCCTTGCATCGACGGCGGTGTCTATGCGGCTACCCAGGGGCCGCGTCTGGATAGCATCGCCGAGATCAACCGCTATGAACGTGACGGCGCGGATATGGTAGGTATGACCGGAATGCCGGAAACGACGTTGGCCAGGGAGCTGGATATAGACTATGCCACCATCGCGGCGGTGGTCAATTGTGCAGCCGGACGCGGCGAATGTCAGCTGACTGTCAAACTGGACGGCGTCAATGCAACGGCGACCAGTTCCATGGCGCGGGTACTCAAGATACTGGAGTGCGTGGTGAAATGCACTGATGAAAATGGCGATTAGACCGGTCTTGCGCATGGGCGATGCTCGCCTGCTGCAGCGCGCCGATCCCGTCAGCGATTTTGCCAGCCTGTCATCCTTGCTAACCGACATGCGTGACACCATGCTGGCGCTGGGCGGTGTCGGGCTGGCCGCACCGCAGATCGGCGTTGCTTTGCGTGTGGTGATCTTTGCCGTGGAGGCCAGCGCCCGTTACCCCGAGGCTGAATCCGTCCCGGAAACCGTGCTGGTCAATCCCTTTATCACACCGGTGGAGATGCGCAGGGTCGACGGATGGGAGGGCTGTCTGAGTCTTCCCGGGCTGCGTGGACTGGTTCCGCGCTACGACAGCCTGCGCTACCAGGGCTATGATGAATTCGGTGCGCTGATTGATCGAACGGTAAGCGGATTTCACGCGAGGGTAGTGCAGCATGAATGCGACCATCTGGACGGTATACTGTACCCGATGCGCATGCCGGACATGAGCCGGTTCGGTTTTTCAGAACTGCTGTTCCCGAATAACGACATGCCGGACGAGGAATAAGTGCAATTTTCAGAACTTCAGGAATCAAAAGTTATTCGTAATCTTCTGATTTCATTTGTTTTATTGATTGCAATTTTTATTGTCGGCACCATAGGATTTCAATTTCTGGGCGGTTCGCGCTACTCTTGGGAAGACTGTTTCTATATGACATTTATCACCATCACCACGATAGGTTATGGCGAGATTGTCGATGTTACCGGTTATGAGTACGGGCGTTTGTTTACGGTGTTTATCGGCATGGCCGGTATCGGTGTGCTGGGCTATGTTTTATCTACCGTGACGGCATTTATTCTGGAAAAAGACCTCAACGTATCCTGGAGAATTAGGAAAATGCAGAAAAGAATCGACAAGCTGGACGGGCATTACATCGTGTGCGGTGTGGGGCTAGTCGGCAGCAATGTTGCATACGATCTGGCGATGACGCACCGCCCGTTCGTGATTGTCGAAAACGATATGAATAACATCCAGCGCTATTTCGATAACCATCCCCAGCAGCTCTTCGTGCACGGGGATGCTACGGATAACGATGTGCTGCTGCTGGCCGGCGTGATGAGGGCCAAAGGGGTGTTTGCCGTGGCGCACGACGACAGCGCGAATCTGGTGATCAGTTTGAGCGCCAAACAGCTCAATCCCCGATTGCGCGTGGTGGCGCGCTGTCACGATATGAAGAACGCCGAAAAGACGCGCCGCGTCGGTGCCGATGAAGTGATCTCGCCGGATTTCAGTGGCGGACAGCGCATCATCTCCGCGATGCTAAGGCCCAATGTAATGAGTTTTCTCGATGAGATGCTCAAATCTGACAGCACGCTGCGCATGGAAGAGATCATTATTCCGGAAAATCTGGTCGGTAAACCGCTGAATTTGTTGTATCACGGCAACCACGACTGTCTGGTGCTGGCCGTGCAGCGGGAGAATGCGTGGTTTTTCAATCCCCCCGCCAGCCATATGCTTAAAGAACGCGATGTGTTGATGGTGATGACCACACCGGAAGGGCGTACGCACCTTGAAAATCTGATACAGGTTATCGATTAACCGGTCTGCTGCTCACTCAAAATAATCTGGATCTCTCAGCGGGGGTATGATGGAACGCACTTTATTACTGGTTGACGACGAGGAAAATGTGATTTCCTCTTTGGTGCGTCTGTTACGTCGGGATGGCTACCATATACTGCGTGCCTCCAGCGGAGAAGCCGGACTCGCTTTGCTGGCAACACATGATGTCGGGGTGATTATTACCGATCAGCGTATGGCTGGAATGACGGGCGTAGAGTTTTTGAGTGAGGTTAAAACCCGCTATCCGGATACGGTGCGTATCGTTCTGAGCGGTTATACAGAGCTGACATCGGTTACCGATGCGATAAATCGCGGAGCAATCTATAAGTTTCTCACCAAGCCCTGGGAGGACGAGTTGTTGCGCGCCCATGTGACCGAGGCATTTGAGCGCTATGAGATGAAGCGGGAGAACGACCGTTTGTCCATGGAATTGCAGGCGGCCAATGAAAAATTGAGACTGATTAACAGCGAGCTGGCGCAGCGTGTTGAGGATAAAACCCGTGAAGTGTTGCGGAATCTGAATGTGTTGCAGGTCTCTCAGGAGGTGCTGGAACGTTTGCCGGTGGCGGTAATCGGTATCGGGGATGACGGCGTGATCGCGCTCGCCAACCAGAGCGCGCGTCGTTTGTATTCGGCCAGTCAGGCTTTGCTGGGTGAGGCTGCTGCGGAGGTGTTACCTGCCCCCTTGTTAAGTTCAGTTTTGAATCAGATGTGCTGCAATAAGACGCTGCAATTTTCCTGTCCGTTAGCTGACGGACGAGAGGTGAAGTGCTGGATCAGCCCGATGGGCGAGCACTCGGCGTCCCGGGGTGTCGTTCTTGTGATTGATGCAGAATAGTTGCTAATAACCTGTTTATTATAGGTAAATGTTATGACGATAATCAGCAGGCATGAGATTTTCGACGCGTTGCATCAATTGCCGGCGATGCCGCAGGTGGTGCGGGAAGTGCTGGCTAGTTTCAGCGATAACAGCGCCGGCAGTGTCGTACTGGCACGGCAGATCGCACAGGATCAGGGCCTGAGTGCCAGGGTGTTGCGGGTGGCGAATTCTTCGTTCTACGGTTTGTCGCGCGAAATCGGTTCGATACAGGATGCGATCACGGTGCTGGGCTTTGACAGTGTGCGTTCGCTGGTGCTGTCGGCTGGTTTTATGCGTGCTTTTTCGGCTGGCCAGGACGGATCTTTTGATCGTCAGTCCTACTGGCTGCGTAGTTTTCGTGTTGCGACCTACACCGAGTCGCTGGCCAAATGCATGAGCGGTGCGCGGCAGCTGGCGTTTACCGCCGGCATGTTTCACGAAGTCGGGCAATTGGTGCTGAGTATCTGCATACCGAAACTGTATGCAGAGGTTCTGGCGCAGGCCTCAGGTGCTGATTTATCTCAAATCGAACAATCTGTGCTGGGATTTGACCATGCCGAGATCGGCGCAGAAATGGCAAGACGCTGGAACTTTCCCCCGGAAATCGAGTATGCCATACACTACTGGCGCGATCCCTTGCATGAACCGTTCGGTGCCGTCACGGCGCTGGTGCATGTGGCAGCCTTGCTGGAGAGCGGCTTGCGTGACGAAGCACTGGTTAGCCGTTTGCCCGAGCGCTTGCTTACCCGGTTAAATATCAGTGCAGATGGCATAAACGCCTGTTTGCCGCCGCCGGAGCAGTTGGATGCGATGGCCAAACTGATGTTGGCCGCGTAGCTGTTAAACTTTACCCATGGATGAGCAGATGAGTGAAAAACCCGAATTACCGTTAACACCGGATGTGGCACAGGTCGCTGAGGCTGTGCTGTTCGTGGATGATGAGATAAATATTTTATCCTCGCTCAAGCGTCTGTTTCGCCCGTCCGGATACCGTATTTTCACGGCAGTGAGTGGCGCTGAGGGACTTGAGATATTGGCGCATGAGCAGATTGATTTGGTAATTTCCGATATGCGCATGCCGGAAATGAACGGGGCGCAGTTTCTGGCTCAGGTTTATCAACGCTGGCCAGAGACAGTGCGTATCCTGCTGACCGGGCATGCCGAAATCAGCGCAACCATAGAGGCGATCAATAAGGGGCAAATCTACCGTTACATCGCCAAACCATGGGAAGATAATGACCTTGTTATGTCGGTCAGACAGGCTTTGCATCAGAAAAATCTGGAGCGAAAAAATCAGGGGCTTGAGGAACTCACCCGCAAACAGAACGAGGAATTGAAGGAACTGAATGCCAGTTTGGAGCAGAAGGTCAAGTCACGCACTGAAGAAGTCCGCCAGACGATGGGCTTCTTTGAGATGGCGAATGAAAACCTCAAGAAGAGTTTTATTACCTCCATACGGGTCTTTTCCAGTCTGATCGATATGCGGCACAGCACTTTGGCGGGGCACTCGCACCGTGTGGCTGACCTGTCACGGCGGATTGCGCGTCAGATGGGGATGAAGGAGACGGAGGTACAGGATGTGTTTTTTGCCGCACTGTTGCACGATGTCGGCAAGATAGGGCTGCCGGATTACCTGCTGGAGAAGCCATATGCCAATCTGACCAGTGAGGAGCGACTGTTAGTCAGCAAACATCCTGTCAAGGGTCAGACGGCTCTGATGGCGCTGGAGCAGCTTCGGGTAGCGGCGAAACTGATACGCAGCCACCACGAACATTTTGATGGTATGGGATATCCGGACGGGCTGAGTGGACTGGAAATTCCGCTGGGTGCCCGTATCATAGCGCTGGCCAATGAGTATGATGCAGTGCAAATAGGCACGCTGTTGAGCCGTCGTCTGGGCGGCACTGAGGCGGAAAAATTGATGCAAAGCGGCCGGGGAGGGCGTTACGATCCCATGGTGGTGGATGCTTTCTTTAGTGTACTCAAAGATACCGGCAATACTGAGGCACCTTTGAAGGAACTCACTTTGCACTCGGAACAGCTCAAATTCGGCATGATGTTATCCCGCGATTTGATCGGTGCGCACGGGGAGTTGTTGCTGTCAAAAGATCACATGCTGGACAACTCGTTTATCGATGAGATCAGAACCTTTGAACATCTCGGTGGCAGGCTGACGCTGCATGTTTATGATAAATAGATTTTATATAAGTAAATCAATCTATTATCGTGGCTGCGCCCTTTGCGAGGCAAGCATGACACAGGTGATAGTGCGCGGTCAGATTCGTTGTCTAACGGTCATGGCAACTTTGCAGCCCCTGATGATGAAACTTGCCATGACCGGGCCCCCTCGCTACGCTCTCCCCCTATCCAACTTTCCCCCGCATGCGGGAGAAAGGGCAAACGAATCGCTGCGCGAGTTTCGTTAACGGCGGTGGTGAGCAGCGGTCTTCAGGATGACTGATCATTGAGGCTGTCAGCGTAGCTGTTTGTCATTTCATGAACTCCAGGCGAGGATAACAAAATGCACGTAGCGGGCGAAGAAAAATTTGAGGCTTTCAGCTGGGACAAGAAATACAATACCGGCGTGGATATGGTGGATGAACAGCACCACAAACTGGTGGATCTCATCAATCAGTTGGGGGCGATCAGTACGCATCAGGCAGATACGGTGGCGCTGGGCGACATACTCAACGAACTGGCGCGTTACACTATCTATCACTTCGACACCGAAAAAACCTTGATGCAGCAATTTAAGGTCGATACAGGCCATCAGGAAGCGCATATCAGGGCGCACGCGCATTTTACCGCTCAGGTTAATGTGGCCGCCAAACTGCTGCTGGGAAATAGTGATGTCTCAAACAAGCTCATCTCACCCTTATTGAAATATCTGACCAACTGGCTGGTTCAGCATATTCTGGGACTGGATATGCGCATGACGCAGGAAATTCGGGCGCTGGAGGCGGGTGCGACGCCTGAGCAGGCAGTCCGTCATGCCAATCAGGTCATGTCTCAGTCCGCGAACGTATTGCTCGAAGCGCTCAATGAAATGTATGGCCGGCTGGGAGATAAGACCCTGGAGGTGATGCAAAAGAATCAGGAACTGGAAGCGGAGCACGAGGCGCTGCGGATATTGAACGAGGAACTGGAACAACGTGTCGCGCAGCGTACGGCGGATACAGAGCGCCTGATGCAGACATTGCTCAGCAATAATATCGAGTTGCTCAAAGCGAATGAACAGCTTGAATCTGCTCAACTTCAATTGTTGCAATCTGAAAAAATGGCTTCCATCGGTCAGCTGGCGGCCGGCGTGGCGCACGAGATCAATAATCCGGTCGGCTTTGTGAATTCGAATCTGGGCACGCTGGCGAATTACATAGCGAGTCTGTTTCGCGTGATCGCAGCTTATGAAACGGTGGAGACTGTGGCCGGGACGGAGGCTTTTTTACAAGTGGCTGAGCTTAAGAAATCCGTTGATTTTTCCTATCTGCTGGAAGATATTCCCAGTTTGTTGAAAGAGTCCCAGGAAGGGCTGTCGCGGGTCAAACGCATCGTTCAGGATTTGAAGGATTTTTCCCATGTGGATGAATCTAATTGGCAGTTTGCGAGCATTGAGCAGGGGCTGGAGAGTACGCTCAATGTTGTCGCGAACGAAATCAAGTACAAGGCGGTCGTGCAGAGGGAATATGCCGGGCTGCCGGAAGTGGAGTGTCTGCCGTCGCAGCTCAACCAGGTATTCATGAATATGCTGATTAATGCCGCGCAGGCGATCGAGAATAAGGGCGTAATTACGGTGCGTACCGGGGTCTTGGGCGATGAAGTCTGGGTGGAAGTGGAAGATACCGGCAAGGGGATTTCGCCTGAACACCTCAATCGTATTTTTGATCCTTTTTTCACCACTAAACCGGTAGGCAGGGGTACGGGTCTGGGTTTGTCGCTCTCCTACGGTATTGTGCAGAAACACCACGGGCGCATCGAAGTGAAAAGTGAGCTGGGTCGTGGCTCTGTGTTCAGGGTGTACTTGCCGCAGCGGCAGTTGTGTGACTAATATCACAGACGCACCTGTCAAAGTTGACTATACTGCTACAGCTTTGGGTGCGTATTCTGCATTCATTTCGACACGATATAACCAGCGTATCGTCAGTGCTGTCCGGCTGATGATTAAACAGGAGTGATTTATGTATCTGACACCGCAACAAATGGTCGCCGAAGCCCGCGCACATATTAAGGAAATCGACTTTGCCACTGCCGCTCTACACATCAAGGCCGGCAGCATTGTCATCGACGTGCGCGAACCTTTTGAATTTGAAGCTGCGCACTTGGCAGAGGCTGTATGTATTCCCAGAGGGGTGATCGAATTTAAGACGCTTGATCATCCAGCGCTCGCCGATAAAAATGCAGAAATTTTGCTGTACTGCAAAAGCGGGGGCCGCTCAGTACTGGCTGCCTTTAATCTTCAACGGATGGGCTACAGCTGCGTCCTCTCGATGACGGGGGGGTTCGATGGCTGGGTGAGCCATCATCAGTCTATTGCCAAGGACAATACGGATTTCGGCGGTTAAATTTAATACTTTGTTTTAATTATAATTTATAACTATCAGGGGTGGGAAAATGGCACGGATCGTAATTTTAGGGGCAGGCATTGCAGGTCATACTGCTGCCCGGCATTTAAATAAACTGGTGGGGGGTAAGCACGAAATTATCGTGGTTTCTCCCAATGCTAAATGGAACTGGATTCCTTCCAACATCTGGGTAGGCGTCGGGCAGATGAAGGAGGAAGAAGTTACTTTTGACCTTGCCGAAGTTTATAAAAAAACACAGGTAAAGTTTCGCCAGGCGCGGGCGTTGTCGATCAACCCGGAAGGCGATGCCCAAAGCGCGCTACCTTTTGTCAGCGTAGAATCTACCTTGCCCGGCAAGGTCGGCGTTCAGGAAAATATTCCCTATGATTATCTGATCAATGCGACCGGTCCGAAACTGAATTTTGGCGCAACCGAAGGGCTAGGCCCAGATCACGGCCATACCGTCTCGGTTTGTACCGCGAGTCATGCGATCGAAGCGAATAAAAAACTACAGGCCACCATCGAAGCCATGCGTCGCGGTTCGAACCGCACCATCGTCATCGGTACCGGTCACGGCATGTGTACCTGCCAGGGCGCGGCCTTCGAATACATTTACAACGTGGATCATGCGCTGCGTGAAGCGGGCGTTCGCGACAAGGCGCGTATCGTCTGGCTCAGCAATGAGTATGAGTTGGGCGACTTCGGCATGGGGGGCGTGCATATCAAACGCGGCGGCTACATTACCAACGGCAAGACGTTTGCCGAGTCACTGATGGTGGAGCGCGGCATCGAATGGATTACCCGTGCTCACGTCAAGAAAGTCGAAGCTGGTAAAATCCATTACGAGACCATAGATGGTAGTTTCCACGAACTGGAATTCGATTTTTCCATGCTGATCCCGCCCTTTGCCGGTGTCGGCCTGAAGGCTTACGATAAAGCAGGCGAGGATATCACTGCCAAGGTGTTCGCCCCCAATGGATTTATGAAAGTGGACGCGGATTACACTGCGCGTCCTTATGCTGAATGGGGTGCGAAGGACTGGCCAAAAACCTATCAGACGCCTGCATATCGCAATGTGTTTGCGGTGGGTATCGCTTTTGCGCCACCCCACATGATAAGCAAACCCATGCAGAGCCCGAACGGTACGCCGATTAATCCGACCGCACCCAGAACCGGCATGCCTTCCGCCGCGATGGCGATGGCGGTTGCGCAAAGTATCAGCGATATGCTGAACGGCGCGCAACAACCTACACACTCGGCCTCTATGGCTGAGATGGGCGCTGCTTGTGTGGCCTCTACCGGAGCAGGTTTTTTCAAGGGAACGGCAGCTACGATGACGGTATTCCCGGTTGTGCCCGATTTCGAGAAATATCCTGAATACGGTCGCGACATCAAGCTGACTTCCGGCGAAATCGGGCTGGCCGGGCACTGGATGAAGTATTTGTTGCACCACGCCTTTATTTATCAGGCAAAAATGAAACCGGGCTGGTCACTGATCCCCGACTAATCTCAACCAATTTATTCAGGAGCAAGCCATGTCCAGCAAAACAGTTAATAAAGAGCCCTACCAGCAAGCTTATTACCCTCCGGCACCCACCGGACTCACCCGCTTTATGAGAACCTGTCTCATCTGGCAAGTGGTGCGTTTTGTCGTGATCAATTTGAAAATACTCAAACTGATGGCCAAGTCGCATCATTGATATATTATTAATAATCAATAAGTTATGATTTATACGCGGGGCCAAACCCCGCGTAGTTCTGTCTGGTGCTAACGTATAGACCGTGCTGCGCCTGTACTTCCAGCGATTCTGCTGCTATCTCTTCAGCTAGCAGGGATATGAGCATTCTTGTAAGAATGATAGACACAACACTGTTCACGTCAGATGCGCCCGGACTAGCGCGACACAGTATGTGGCGCGGAAAACTTTCAGGCGTATCATCGACCGATACAGCGGCGATTCTGGAGTGCGCAACATAGAGCGGAAGGCTTTGTCAGGTGTGTGGCGCAGTTGCGATGGTATAGCTGCGCTATAATCCTACAGGCCGCTTTCTGTGAGGAATCGAACGTGAATAAAAGTACCGCTTACTTTCTGCAAGTCCGTCCTAAAGTTCCTGAGCGCTTGGCGCGTCTCGAAGAATTGGCCAACAACCTCTGGTACAGTTGGGATCGCCCGACGCGCCGCTTGTTTGCGCGATTGCATCCGGGCTTATGGAAGGCCACCGGTCACAACCCTAAAGCGTTTTTGAAGCGAGTCGATGAACAGTTGCTGCTCGAAGCCGCCGAAGATCAGGTGTTTCTGGGGAATTTCAACCGTGTGCTGGCCGATTACGATACCTATCACGATCACCGGCAGCCTGCGCCCGGTTTCGACTGGCTGGGTGAAGATGACTTAATTGCCTATTTTTGCGCTGAATTCGGTTTTCACGAGAGCTTCCCGATATATTCAGGTGGTCTGGGGATACTGGCAGGCGATCACTGCAAGGCGGCGAGCGATTTGCGCCTGCCCTTTGTCGGCATAGGCCTATTGTATCGCCAGGGCTACTTTCACCAGACGATCGACGGTGAAGGTAACCAGATAGCCAGCAACACCGATTCCAGCTTCGACGAATTGCCCGTGACGCCGTCTATCACCCCAGATGGCCTGGAGGCGTATACCTCGGTGGACTTGCCCAGCCGCAAAGTGCATATCAAAATCTGGCAAGCGCGGGTCGGGCATATCCTGTTGTATCTGATGGATACCGATCTGGAGAGCAACAGCGCACACGACAGAGACATCACCCACAGGCTGTATGGCGGCGACACGGAGATGCGTATCCAGCAGGAGATCGTGCTGGGCGTCGGCGGCGCGCGTGCTTTGCAGGTGCTGGGCATACGTCCCACTGTCTGGCATATCAACGAGGGCCATGCCGCCTTTATGATGCTCGAACGCATCCGGCAAAAGATGGCGGAGGAGGCATTTGATTTTGCCGCCTCGCTGGAATCGGTCGCGGCAAACACGGTGTTTACCACCCATACGCCGGTTCCTGCCGGTCACGATCACTTCCATGTTGGCATGATGCAGCATTATTTTGAACAATATTACCCTCAGCTCAATTTAAGCTATGACCAGTTCATGGCACTGGGCAAGACGGCGACAGGTCACGATTTTAATATGACCGCGCTCGCCTTGCGCGGCTCGCGTTTTCACAACGGGGTGTCGCGCATCCACGGCGATGTTTCAGCCAGGATTTGCGGCGACATGTGGCCTGAAATTGAAGATGCGGAGAACCCGATGACTTATGTCACCAACGGGGTGCATGCGCCGACTTTTCTGGCGACGGAATGGATAGAGGTGCTGGATCGTTTCCTGGGTTCCGAGTGGGATTCACGGATGAATGATTTGAAGTTGTGGGAGGGGGTGGACAACATTCCTGATCACGTGTTCTGGAGCGTGCATCAGACGCTGAAGGTGAAGATGCTCAACACGGTGTGCGAGCGTGTGCGTGCCCAGCATTTCCGCAATCACGGTTCTGAGGCGCATCTGGATCGTTTGCTCAAGTACGTGAACCCGGAAAACCCGAATATACTCACCGTGGGTTTTGCACGTCGTTTCGCCACCTACAAGCGCGCTACCATGTTGTTCGGCAATCTGGACTGGCTGCGCGAAATATTGCACAACCCGGATCGTCCGGTGGTGTTTATCTTTGCCGGCAAGGCGCATCCTGCCGATGTGCCGGGGCAGGATTTGATACGCCGCATCACGCAGATTTCCAAGATGCCGGAATTTACCGGCAAGGTGTTGGTGGTGGAAGGCTACGATCTGGCCTTGTCGCGTAAACTGGTGTCCGGTGTGGATGTCTGGCTGAACAACCCGCTGTATCCGCTGGAGGCTTCCGGCACGTCAGGGATGAAGGCCGGAATGAACGGCAGCATCAACTTGTCCGTGCTGGACGGCTGGTGGGGGGAGAGTTACGATGGCAAAAACGGCTGGGCGATCAAGCCGGTGTCCGAGTCGCTCAGCGAAGAGGTTCGCACCCGTGAAGAGACCAGTACGCTGTATGAATTGCTGCAAGATCAGGTTTTGCCGTCCTATTATGATTACGGCAAGATGGGCTTTTCGGCCAGTTGGGTGAGGATGGCCAAGCGTTCGATGGCCAGCATCATCCCGCGCTTTAATTCCAAGCGCATGGTCGGCGAATATCTGGCCAAATGTTATCTGCCAGCCAGTCGTCAGCATACCTTGTACACGCAGGATGAGTCGGGAAATTCCCGACTGGTCGCGCTCTGGAAGGCGAGGGTGCATCAGGCCTGGGCAGGGGTTGCCTTGCGCCGCACCGATCAGCCGGCCTTGCGTATCAATTATGGCGATAGTCTGAACTTTGAAGTGGCGGTGAAGCTGAACGGACTGACGCCTGAGGATGTGGTGGTGGAAATACTGATTGGCTATAATGCCCGCAAAGCACCGCTGGCCTCGGCACGGCATTACCGGTTTGAGGCGGTCGGTGAGCCTGGTGAAACGGGCGAGTACCTGTTTGTCACCGAGCTGCAACCCGAACAATGCGGGAATCTTGAATATCGCATCAGGGTGTATCCCTGCCATGATCTGTTAACGCATCCCTTTGAACTGGGCATGATGCGCTGGTTGTAAAATTTATAATTTATTTAATAGGTTAATGATACATGGCCGAAATTAAAGTACTGTTTGTCACCTCTGAAATTGCACCGCTCATCAAGACAGGCGGTCTGGCTGACGTCAGCGGCGCGTTGCCGGCCGCCTTGCGCAGTATCGCTGTCGATGTGCGCGTGCTGGTGCCGGGTTATCCGCAAGTCATGGCGCAACTGGGGCCGAATGAAGTGGTGGCGAATTTTGCCGAACTGCCCGGTTTTCCGCCATCGCGATTGATTTTCTCCATCATGAAAAGCGGTGTGCCGCTGCTGGTGTTGGATTGTCCATCGTTGTATCAGCGCGCCGGCGGGCCGTATTCCGATCCGGACGGGCATGACTGGGTGGATAATCCGCTGCGCTTCGGCTTGCTTTCAAAAATTGCCGCTGTGTTGAGCTGTGATGAATCGCCGCTTTCCTGGCATCCTGAAATAGTGCATTGTAACGACTGGCAAACCGGACTGGTCGGCGCTTATCTGAGCGTATCGCCAGGCGCTGTGCCTAACGTCATCACCATCCATAATCTGGCGTTTCAGGGAAATTACCGCCCGCATAAAGTGCAGTTGCTGCACTTGCCGCCGGCCAGTTACGACATGAATGGTCTGGAGCTATACGGCAATATGTCGTTTCTCAAGGCGGGCCTGTATTACGCCTACCACATCACTACGGTCAGCCCCAATTACGCGCGTGAGATTCAGGGCGATGAACTGGGCTTTGGCCTGCAGGGTTTATTGCAGCGACGCAGTTCTGACATCACCGGCATTCTGAACGGCATCGATACGGACGAATGGAATCCGGAGTCGGACAAGCATCTGCCCGCGCATTACAGCAGCGCACGTATGACCGGCAAAGCCGCTAATAAACTGGCGCTGCAAAGCCGGATGGGATTGAATCAGGAGGCGGACGTTCCGCTGCTGGGTGTGGTCAGTCGATTGACGCATCAGAAGGGCTTGGATCTGCTGCTGGAAATCGCGCCTCGTTTGCTGGAGTTGCCCGTGCAACTGGTGATTTTGGGTAGCGGTGAACCGGGTATGCAAAAGAATGCCCGCTATCTGGCGCATCATTATCCGGGTAAAGTGGCCGCGCTGATCGGTTTCGACGAGAGTCTGTCGCATCAGATTGAAGCCGGATCGGATCTGTTTATCATGCCCTCGCGCTTCGAGCCTTGCGGACTGAATCAGTTCTACAGTCAGCGTTACGGTACACCACCTGTGGTGCACAATACCGGCGGACTCGCCGATTCGGTGGTCGATTGCAACGCAGAGACGCTCAAGGACGGCACGGCCAGCGGTTTTGTCTTCAGCGGCATGAGCGCCGACAATCTGTACGACACCATCAAACGCGCGGTCGAGCTGTATCACGATCAGCGTAAATGGAAGGCCTTGCGCAAGAACTGTATGAGCAAGGACTTTAGCTGGGAGACCAGCGCGAAAGCCTATCGCGAGGTTTATTACAAGATCCTGGGTCGTTAGTAGTATTAAACCAATTGCAAGCAGGCTTCCAGTTGTCGGTAGGGGATGCGCTCCTGTTCGAGTCGTAAGGAGCTCCCCTCAGTTGGTGTTAGTGCCGCCCAGACAGCGTGCTCCGACGCTGTTAAACCGGTCGGCATTTCTTTTACCGGGGATGCCTCGGTGACGCACAAACTGCGATTGGCTGTCAGGGTGTCACTGTCCATCAGCATGGAGACCGTTTGCGGGAATAGCGCCCGGCAGTGAGACAGAATCGCAAAACCGTGCGTGTCCAGATCGCCCCAATAGACAAGGCGTTTGGACTTTAACCACACTGCGCGGGATAAGCTGACTATACCGTAACCTAAAGAGAAAATGACCATGCTTCGGGCTGCTTGCGGAAAAGCCAGGCCGTTTACCTTGTTCTCGGTGATATATACGGTATCCACGTTTAAATTCAGGCGGCAGAAATCCTCCAGCGGCAGCGTCAGATCGGTGAAGCCTGACAGCGCAAGGGCGGGGTCGAGCAGTCTGAAGCGGATCAGGTGCTGGTCGTAACGCAGGCCATAGCGCAACTCGAATTTCTTCTCGCAGGGTGTGATGGCGGAGGAGGGCAGTAGGGTATCGAGCAATACGGTCAGTTGAGCCGTATGCTGCTCGATGAATTTGCTGTCGATGCCTGTCAGGTCGATCTGGCGGATGTAGATATCCGGATTTGGATGGGCGATAAACCAGTCGGCAACCTTTAACAGTTTTTGCCAGATCGCCAGATTGTCCAGCAGTATACGCGGCTTATCGTGCAACAGACTAGCCAGCGCCGGGTGGCTCGCAGTAGTCATACTCGCCAATTGTTTGAACTGATTAGCCTCGCGAAGATGGCCCGTGTAGCGCAAAAAATCCTCTTCCGTTTCAAAGTAAATCCGAACAGGTAACTGTTGTTCGCCCAGCTGGCGATGAGAGACCGATTCATAATCAATCCGGTAGCCGTAGCCTGTCGTGGCTTTTGCCTTGGACTGCAAGTCGTGCAATGCAGCGCGTATCGCGGCGTAGTCCGCCAGCAATTCACGACCGGAAGGCTTGCCGAACGAAATCTCCAGCGTTTGCCAGGGGGTAGAGGTTAGCGCTTGCCGGTGGTAGGCATAACTGTTCCAGTAGCGCTGTGCCCGGGTGCGGATGTCTTCCGGTGTGATCATGCGCGTTTCTTTTCCTTGCGGTACTCGTCTATGGTGAGCGATCGTATCACAGAGTTTTTACCCTCCTGATTGTGCACCAGATGAACCGAGCGCACGTAGTTTTCGATGACGTGAATCTTTTGCAGCGGCGTGACGATAAGCAGCTGCAAGCCTAATTTGCCAAATAATTCAAGACCATAGCGAGCGGATTCGTCCGAGCCTCGCCCGAAGGCTTCATCTATCATCACAAAGCGGAAGGCGCGCGTGGAACGGTTCTGCTGATCGATGCCGTATTGGTAGGCGAGCGCGGATGCCAGAATGGTGTAAGCCAGTTTTTCCTTCTGTCCGCCGGATTTGCCCGCCGAATCCGAATAGAATTCCTTCTCGGTGCCGTCTTCCTTCCAGCGTTCACTGGCCGAAAAGCGATACCAGTTGCGCACGTCGGTGACCTTGCGCATCCAGCTGCGATCCGCATTGGTGTTGTCTTGCCGTCCATTGAAGCGGTCGATGATCTTCTTGACCAGCGCGAAGCGATGTTCGGTGTAGTTGTCTTCGTCGGTCCCCATCGCCGTGTTGGCCAGACACCCCTTCAAATCTTCCTTGAACTGGCGGATTTCCATGTCCGGATCCGGGTCGGGGATGAGTTGTATGTAAGAACCGGCATCGTATTCAATCTGTTTGAGCGAGCGGTTGATGGTGTCGATCTTGTTCTGGATGGTGCGCGCTTCCTGATCCAGTTTATTTTGCAGCAGGGCGACTTCATTGATGGTGTTTTTATTGAGCAGATCCTTGAAGCGACTCTTGAAACGCGGCAGATCTTCTGCCAGCAAGTGGCTTAACATGCGATCAAATTCAGCGGAAGACTCCAGGCTGGCATTCACCTCGCGGCAATCGCCGGGATAGGTTTGGATGTATTGTCGCATCGCGTCAATGATGAGGTGGGAAGTTTCTTCAGCCTTATCGCGCGTTTTTCTGATTAAATTGATCAGCCAATTACGTAACTGTGTTTCAGCGTCGGTACATTGTTTAGGCGTGTTGAGCGGTTTTCCATCCAGCGCTACACGCGGCAATTTGTCCAGCCCGGTAAAGCTGTTTCTTTCCGAGATTGGCAGTTGTTCGAGTATGAGTCCTGCATCGGATAAATCTGTTTGCGCGTTGTCGTGCTCAGACTGTTTGCCGCCCATTTTGAGTTGCAGTTCACCCAGATTCTGGTTGGCTTCGCGGATTTTCCGGACAATCGCATCGAGTCGCTCGTTGAGCGAGAGCAGAATATCCGAGCTGTGTTCAAGTTCACGCGCTTCTTCCTGCAACTGATGTATTTGCGCGACGGTTTGTGGCCAGTCGATCAGGATAAACTCGGCGGGGCGCAGCAGCTCGAACAGTGCGGCCTGACGTTTATCCAAATTTTTCAATGCATTATCAATGGTTGTTAAACCAGATAGTAACGCAAAACCTTCGTGCTGTTGCGCCAGCAATTGTGCTTCCAGCGCGCGTATCTTTCCTTCATTGTTCCAGCCAAGTACATAGCGGCTGCGATCGTCGATGCGGCTGCGGTCATCTTTTTCGTGACGTACCCCGCCGGTCTTGACTTGTCCCTGACGAGTCAGCGCCTTGGGGTGATGACGAAAGTCCTCCAGATTGTCGCAGCACACGTAATCATAACCGCGTGCCAACTCCGCCATCAGCCACGGGTAGGAGGCGCTGTCGGACTTGATCTCCAGTTTGGCGGCCAGGCTTTGCGCGGAAAGTTGCGGGCTCGCTCGCGCGTCGTTTGAGATGCGAAAATACACCAGTCGTCCGGCCAGATGAGTGCGATCCACATAGGCTGATACGGCGGAATAATGGGCGTCCCCCACCAGCAGCGATAAACCGAAACCGTGCAGAACCCGCTCAATCGCACCTTCCCAGGCGCTTTCACGGCTTTGCACCTGAAGCAACTCGCCGGCAAAGGGCAGATCGTCTTCCGGAATTTCCAGCGCCGCGCATAGCGATTCACGCAGGCGCAGCATGGGACTCGGGATGTTCGATTTGCGCAGTTTCAGCGAGTTTATTTCAGTAGTCAGTATCTTGCACCGGCTGTCGATGGCATGAATCGCTACCTTGATCTGGTCGCGCTCTTCGCTCAGTTTTACCTTGTCCGCTTCGAGATCCGGTTTGAGGGTGGCGGCATGGCGCCGGTTATCGTGAAAAGTATCCAGACTCTGTGCGCGCGGCAGTTCGAGTTGTACGCACGCGGCGGCATAGTCGTCATAAGCCCTTTTTTGGCGTTCGCGCTCTTTTTCCAGATGAGAAATCTGCCCCTTGATCTCTTCTATGCGTCGACCGCCGTTGTCGGCAATCGCCTGCTTGAGATCGCTTTGCTGTTCGTGGTAGCCATCGAGGGCGGTTTGCTGTTGTCTGGCCTCATCTTTGAGCCTGAGTATGTCCAGATCCAGCCGTGCGATCAGCCCGGTGAGCAAACTCTGTTTCTTTTGTGCAATCCAGGCGGGCAGGGCGGTGCGCAGTCGTTCCGATTCGGTGGCGCTATTTGTCAGTTGCTCGTGGGTTTTACAGTTCTGTACCAGCGGTGTGAGCCGGGTGATTTGACCTTCGGCTTTGAGCACCGATTCGTGCGCCGCATTCAGGTTGTCAAACAAGCGACACAATTCGATGATGCGCGGTTCGATGTTCGGGTCTTCGAGCATGTGGCAACGCACAAACTCGGTGATATTGGACACGGCTTTCATCGACACGGTCTGATAGAACAAATCCAGCGCCTGTTCGCTGCCCAGTCCCATGCGGCGTCGGAAATCATCGCCGTAAGCCGGGAAATTGTCGTGCAGCGTGACCGCTTCCGCTTTGCGCAAGCGTTTCTTGAGATCCTGTATATCAGGACCGAAGCCTGAAAAATCCTTTGCTATGGACAGTTCCCGTTCGGACACCAGGTGGAAGCGCTCGGGCTGCCCCTTGTCGTCCTTCATCCAGAACACTTGTGCCAGCGTCACTACTTCGTTGTAATGGTCGTTGCGAAAACAGCCCAGGATCACCGAATAACTGCCCAGTCCGCGCAGTGCCACGGATTTTGCGGACAGCCGCTCGTCGTCCTTTTCGCTCTTGTAATAGCCGCGCACATAGGATGCCAGGCTGCGTTCGCGCGTCTCGGCACCGGCCGCCTTGTTGAACACCACGCGATGGGCGGGTACCAGCAAGGTGGTTAAGGCATCCACCAGCGTGGACTTTCCCGAACCGATATCGCCGGTCAGCAGGGCATTTTCGCCATCGGGTTCGATGCGCCAGACGCGCTGGTCAAAAGTGCCCCAGTTGAACACCTCGAAACGTTCGAGGCGGAAGCCCGGGGTTTTGAACATATCGAATTCAATCGATGGCATGCTTTTGGTACTCCTCAAGGCGTGTGTTAAAGTCCTCCATCCATTCGGCGTCGACAAAGGCTTTCAGTACGCGGCGAATTTCATAGGTGTCGGGCTGATCGTTCAGTTCGCGCAGGAAACCCATCTCCACGACGCGGCGGATGTGGCTGTCGATCTGCTCCTCGATGCGCGCCTCGTTGCTGCTTTCCGGCAAGAACGTGCGTATCCGGTCGACGATCTCGCTGCGGTTGATCATGGTGCGCAATTCGCCGTTGCCTGAATCGGTTTCCAGCAGGCGCTTACGCAACAGCACACACAACAGGCTGACGGGGTAGCTCAACGGGCGGCGGCTGACCAGTTTGGGCAAGTCCTCGTCTTCACGCGCTTCGCGCTGGCGCAAATAGGCGTAGCCTTCGGCGTCATCCAGGTCGAGTTCCAGTCCGATCACAGCCAAATAGTCGCGCACCTGGGTTTCCAGTTGCAGCAATGCCTGCCAGCGATTGGGCATCTGCTCGCGATACAGCACGCCTTTGAGCAGATGAATCAACAGCGGCGGCAGTGAGGGTGGATAGTCAGTCATGTCAAATACGATTAAGTCGGGTCATGTTTAGTGAGCGCACGATTATGCGGCAAATTTTTCTGGCGGCGGAGGAGCTGCGAAAATGGTCAATTTCAACTCCATATCATCCAGATTTTCATAGACAGGGCGCCTGCCGGATATTTTTTCGCTTTCATCCAGGGTGATTTTTACGCCCATTCCTCTCCGGTCCATCAGCGTATTGCGGCTCAATCCCATTTCCTGAACCGGGTAATAGCTCGCAAAAAGGCTGCACAGAACATCGTTTCTGGGAAGCGACATCGCCGACATCGTATCGACCTGCATCGTATTGGGCAGCGCTCCAGGTGAATAAAGTTCAATCCGGTCGGCGAACATGAACAGGCGGATGCGCCCGCCATAAATGGAGTAATCCCGGTGGGCTACCGCATTCACGATGGCCTCAAAAATGGCGCGCATACTGTATTGCGGGTAATCGACACGTCCCAGCGGTTTTCTTGCCGGAGTACGCACATTGCGCCGGATAAAATGCAGCGCATCCCAAATCTGCCGATCCAACGGCCCGCCGATGATTTTTGCGTCGATTTGATCGTCGGCATCGTTTTCCAGACCGTTGTAGGCCGCTGCGATGATTTCAGCATTACGCAACCAACGCTGTGGTTCGAGGGTGCATAACAGCACTCCCGCCACGGTGGGCAATAACCGTCCGTTTTCCTCGGCGAGCAGGTGTAATCGGCGCAACTGTTGCTCCGGCGTTCCATCATCCGGGCGCAACAACGGGCGTATCAACAAGGAATCAATATCGGTAATTTCCACCCCGGGCACGACTTGTTCCTCGAAGCGGATGATTCTGGCCTGGCTGCGCTGCTGAAACAGGCGAGCCAGAGCATCCGGTGTCAGTTCCCGTTTGGCATGCCCCACTCGACGAAAATAGCCGTTGGCACTCTGATGCACCCAGAGGCTGTGCGGCACCTCCACCACGATGACCGGGCGCGGATATCCTTTTGCATCGGGTAATTCAATATGTAGCGTCACCACCTCCAACGGCGGTTTGATGCGGTCGTTACAGATGGCGGTCAACCACGCTTCCACCCGATCCAAATGTTCCAGCGCAATACCGGTCACTTCGCGGCTTTGATCATCAACCCCTAGAATCAGCAGGCCGCCTCGCGCATTGGCCATAGCGGCTAATTCATCAGACAGACCATCGGGGTGCGGCTCTATGCTCTTCCCGTTATCCCTGATCACGATCTGCTTTAATTCCAGCGTCGAATCTTCACCTAATCGGATACGTTGCTGCAATTGTTCAAGGTTCATGCAATCTCCTTATCAGCGATCTGACTGGTATCGTTCGGCTGTCCGGCGAAAAGTTGTGACAATGGCGCGCGTAATTTTATCATTTTAGGGTAACTTTTCATGCCCTTAACGGGTAAAAATAACGAGTGGCACATCGGCATGGCGCAATTGGCCAGCTGCGTCGCGCCAGGGAATTTGCTGGCGTTGATTTTCATCGAAAATGGATTTTTCATCGCGATTCGCCAGATTGAGATAGGCGACGATCTCCGCCATGCCACGCATGACGGGGTATTTTGCCACGATATCGGATAACGACGCCTGACCGTTTTTTCCCAGCATGCGCGCAATCTGGTTGCGCAGCAGTGTTTCATCCACGTAGTGTTGGTTGAACAGGGCCTCGGTGGAAAAATCACTGATACCTAAGGTAGGCGCGGCATCGTTCATCTGTATCTTGCGCGGCGGTGCGTACAAGCTGCGGGAAAAAGGCAGGGTGAGGGCGATTTTCGGTTCCTGAAGACAGGCAAAATCGGATGTTGGCGGCGGATTGTGTTTCAGGGCGAGCGCCTTTTTTTCAATGGCGCGGATTTGCTCGGCGATGCGCTTGTTGTCCAGCCACATCTGACTGTCGAGAAAGCGGCGCAATTGCTCCACCAGTTGCGCGGCGGTGCGCTGAACTTTTTCTCCCGCTTCTGACAGGTGAAAACGATAGTCTGCCAGCCAGCGATCCGACGTTATTTCATTGATTTCAGGAAAATCAAGTACTTGTGTAAATAGCGCTTGCAGCTCTTCGCGCCGCTCCAGTGACATCAAAAAAGTCCAGAAGGCTTCAAAGCTGCGTCCCTGATCCGACAGACTGATATTGTCCTGCTCGCCAAAAATCTCCGCGAGCAATTCGGATTTGGGCTTGTCCGCCAGTGCGATGCGTTCACGGGTTTTCTGATCCAGTTGGCGAAAGTTGGCTTCGACCTGACGAAAATCCGACAGCAGATGGCGAGCCGTTTCTTCAATCTGGAAAAAGCGTTCCTTGACTTGCGTAGAGGAGGGACCTTGCGGCGTCTCGCCAGCCTGCAAGCGGGAAATTTCCTCATCGATCTCGGTGCGTCGCCGGTTCAATTCGGCAATTCGTGTATCGGCATCGATTTCGGTTTCATGTACCAGATTGCGCAGCAATTCGAAGATGGTCAGCAAACGCGATTCGGTGCCCACGAACTGTTTCTCACGCAGGCTGTTCAACCACTCCAGCGCCTTTTCGCTGGCCGCAGACAGGTCATATTCCGCTTCGTCTTCCTGGGGCGGATAGTATTTGCGCAAAAACGCATAGTCAGCGTGTGCCCAACTGTCCAGATATTCGCGGGCGGGACGGGGATAGAGTGTTTCTCCGTAAGTCAGACGAAGGTCATACAAATAATCATCCAGCGCCGTCACCAGTTCCCGTTGTCTGATGGCGCGCTTGTTGGGCTGGATGAAGGCGTGATGCAGAAACCCTGCGATCAGCGGCGCGTTATCCAGCGTCAGCAGATGCCATGCCGGATGAGTGTTGCGCAGTTGACAGAGGTAGTCGTAGTTCATCTATTGGTAGCGTTCCTGGAAAAGTGCTCAGGCCGTGGGTATTACAACGGCAGGTGATATTCCGGCTGCCTCCACTCTTTTTTTCATGCGCTGGTCAAAGCTGTAAAATTGACTGCAAAAATGGGCGCGGGCCAAGTGTAATGCATCTGCAAAATCCAGTCCCTGCTGATAGGACTTCAGTGCTTCCAGCACGATGTTCCGGTCTTCGATTTGCACGTTTTCCAGGCCGCACAGCGATTCGAATATGCGTTGGATATCGTTGCGCGAGAGTTCATAAAAACCACGCATTACCCATTCGAACTCCAGGATGACCGTGACAGGCACGAAAACAGCGCCTGTGAGTGCGGAAATTGCAGCGGGGCGTTGTTTTGCGGCTTCACTGTCGTCCTCATCATTGATGAAAAAGCGCGCCAGCACATTGGTGTCTACGGCATTCATTTTTTCAATAAGGAAGCCGGGTCAAAATCAGCTAAATTGCGTGGATGTCCCTTTGATGTGGCGGTTACCATGCCCGCACATGAAGCAACACTGGTCGCGTTGATCGGACGTGATACGACCAGGCGCACACCGTCAGCTTCCTCAATGATGCTAAGTTGAGAGCCGGCGATCAAGCCCAGGCGTCGCCTGATGTTAGCGGGAAGTACTACCTGTCCTTTAGAAGAAACGGTCATGGTTTGCATTGTTTTCTCACTAAATTTTCTGAAGTTTCGATCATATTATCTTGCCTTACTTGGTAAGGCAAGGATGAATTAAACGAGGAAATACGAAGGCTTTCCAACCGAGAATGCAACTCCTTTGAAACTTTTAAACCCCTTGCTTCAGACTCGCCGAGATGAAATCGTCCAGATCGCCGTCCAGCACGCCCTGGGTATTGCCGACTTCAAAGTTGGTGCGCAGATCCTTGATGCGCGACTGATCCAGCACGTAGGAGCGGATCTGGTGCCCCCAGCCGATGTCGGTCTTGCCGTCTTCCATCGCCTGCTTCTCGGCATTGCGTTTGCGCAATTCCTCTTCGTACATGCGCGACTTCAACATCGCCATCGCCTCGGCGCGGTTCCGGTGTTGCGAGCGGTCGCTCTGGCACTGCACCACGATATTGGTCGGGATGTGGGTGATACGCACCGCAGAATCGGTCTTGTTGATATGCTGACCACCGGCACCTGAGGCGCGATAGGTATCCACGCGCAAGTCGGCTGGATTGATGTCGATCTCGATCGAGTCATCGACTTCGGGATAGACGAACACGCTGGAGAACGAGGTGTGGCGGCGGTTACCGGAATCGAACGGTGATTTGCGTACTAAACGGTGTACGCCGGTTTCGGTGCGCAGATGACCGAAGGCGTAATCGCCGATGATCTTGATAGACGCCCCCTTGATGCCTGCGACATCGCCGTCGGATTGCTCCAGTATTTCCGCCTGAAAACCCTTGCGCTCGGCGTAACGCAGATACATGCGCAGCAGCATGGACGCCCAGTCCTGCGCCTCGGTGCCACCGGAACCCGCCTGTATATCGACGAAGCAACTGTTCGGATCCATCGGATGGTTGAACATGCGGCGAAATTCCATTTCTGCGACGCGACGTTCGATGTCCTGAATATCGTCGGCGGTGCTCTGCATGGAGTCGATGTCGCCTTCCGCCTGTGACATCTCAAACAGTTCGGCAGCATCCGATAAATCCTGCTGGATTTTGGCTAAGCCCAGCACCACGCCTTCGAGCATCTTGCGTTCGCGGCCCAGTTCCTGCGCGCGCTTGGCATCCTGCCAGATGGCGGGATCTTCAGCCAGTTCGGATACTTCGGTCAGTCGTTCGCTCTTGGTATCGTAGTCAAAGATACCTCCGTAATTCGGCGCTGCGCAAGGCTAAATCTTGTAACTGATTATTAAGGGAATTGATTTGTTCGACTTCCATGATTTTGTCCAGTGCTTGCTGAAAAGGGCGCGATTATAGCGCAAACAGGCCGAACAGCACCCCGCAAGCGATGGCGGCGAAACCGATGGAGATATGTCTGGCGAGGGTTCGTCCACCCAGAAAAATCACCAGACCGAATTTGAAGGCGAGGTTGGACAGGTAGGCAATCGCGATGGCGGTGACGGTCTGATGCGCGCTCAACTGGCCGAGGTTGAACAAACGCAGGCTGGACAGGGTGATGGCATCCACATCGGTCAGACCGGACACCAGCGCGACGATGTACAATCCCTGCGAGCCTGCAATGTCCTTCATCCAGGCCGCACCCAGTAAAACGGCCACATAGAGCAGTCCGAAACCGATCGCGGTGTGCAATTCAGCGGGATTGCTGGTTTCCGGCATGAACAGTTCGCCTGCTTTGTCCATTCTGCGCCAGTTGTACAATGCGACCACCAGTCCGAACACCAGACCGCCCGCCAGCACCGGAAACAGGGTGGGCAAGGCACCATAGGCCACCACGGCGCTGAGGATCATCAGTCGCATCAGGACGACCAGGCTGGCAATCAGAATCACCGAGGCGGCCAGATAAGACATGGCCGGATTAAGCTTGCCCTGCTTCGCATAAATCAGCGTGGTCGCGGTGCTGGAGACGATACCGCCGAAAAAGCCCAGCAGCGGCGCACCGTAGCGGGTTCCGGCAACTTGCAAGGCGGCATATCCCGCCAGACTGATCCCCGAGATCAATACCACCATCAGCCAGGCGTGATACGGGTTGAAAGCCTGATACGGGCCATAATCCTGATTGGGCAGGATGGGCAGGACGATGAAGGTCAGCACGGAAAATTGTAGCACCGCGACCAGATCCCGGCGTGCCAGTTTTTGGGAGAATCCGCGTAGTTCCGGTTTGAAATACAGCAGAGCGGTCACGCCGATGGCCAGCATCACGGCGAGTTTGGCCTGGCCGTACCAGATCATCGCACCCAGTCCGTAACAGAGCAGCAGGGCGATCACCGTAGTGGTGCCGGGATCTTCCTCATGGTTGTTGAAATAGGAAGCCGTGATCATTCCGGCGACGGCCAGTATGCCTGCAATCAGCAACCAGGGAGAGCCTGTCTTGCTCGACAGTAGCGCCATCAATGTGCCGAATACGGCAACCAGTGCGAAAGTGCGCAGACCTGCGCGAGCCGAAGGATTGCGCTCACGTTCCAGACCGATCAGCAGACCGATGGCCAGACTGGTGAGGAATTGCGGTAATGCTTCGATCCCGTTACCTTGCAAAAAAATGGTTTCCATCTCATGAGCACCTTTGTATAGGGACGAGCTACAAGCGTGGCAATCTTACTCCCAATGCCGGACGATAAGTTGCAGGTTTTGATTGCCGTTATACTCGTTGATACTCAAACTGTATACGGCGTGGATGTATTCAGGCAACAGATCACTTTGTCCGAACAGGATGGCATCTATTTCATTGCCTTCTTCCGTGGCGAGGCGCAATTTCAGGTGCTTTTCACCCACTACGCGCTGATTCACCACTTCGAAGTCATCGTCAAACTGAGGGGAAGCGAAGCCTTGTCCCCAAACTTGTTCATCCAGGAGACGCGCCGCCTCCAGCGTCATTTCCGCAGGGGATAGCGCGCCATCGGTCTCGATGCGCAGCGTCATATCGTCAGGGGATAGTAATTCGCTGCACACTTGTTCGAAGGCGACGGCAAAGTCCTTAAAATCATTCGCCTTCAGACTGAGCCCTGCAGCCATGCTGTGACCGCCGAATTTTTTGATGAGTTTGGGGTGACGTTTGCTGACCAAATCCAGCGCATCGCGCAGATGCAGCCCTGAAATGGAACGTCCTGAACCTTTGATTTCACCGTCAGCGGACAGAGCAAAGGCAACCACCGGCCTGTGGTACTTGTCCTTCAGGCGAGAGGCTAAAATGCCGATCACGCCCTGATGCCAGGACTCGTCGAACAGGCTGAGACTGAAATTGCCGGCGGGCTTGACGGTTTCCAGCGCAGTCAGTGCGCCTTCCTGCATGCCGGTCTCTATGCTGCGCCGCTCGCGGTTCAAACGGTCCAGTTCGCTGGAAATCTGTAAGGCACGCGCCGTATCGTCTGTTAATAAATTATTGATTCCTAATGACATATCATCAAGTCGTCCGGCGGCGTTAAGTCGGGGAGCTACGGTAAATCCCAGATCCAGACTTGAAACCTTGGAGGGCGCTTTCTTCGCGACTTGTAACAGCGCGTTGATACCCGCGCAGGCACGACCGCCACGGATGCGCTGCAAGCCTTGCTGCACCAAAATCCGGTTGTTTTGATCCAGTACCACCACATCGGCGACCGTGCCCAGGGCGACCAGATCGAGCAACCCGACCAGTTTGCGTCCCTGTTCGTCGGAGAGGACAGCCCTGTTGCGCAATTCGGCGCGCAGCGCCAGCAACACATAGAACATCACGCCCACGCCTGCCAGGTGTTTGCTGGGGAAGGCGCAGCCGGGCTGGTTCGGATTTACGATGCAGGCTGCATCCGGCAGGGTGTCGCCGGGCAGGTGATGGTCGGTGACTAATACCTGCATGCCGAGCCGGTTGGCTTCGGCTACGCCTTCCACGCTGGCGATGCCGTTATCGACCGTCAGGAGTATATCGGGCTTGGATTGCGCCGTGTCCGCAAGGCCGCGAGGGCCTTTGCCTAAAAACATCGTCGCGCCATGCCCTTCTTGTTTTGAGCGTGGGGGTACGTCCGAGGGTGCCCTGCCGCTGTGCGGCGACCCTTTCGCCGCGAGTTGTACGATTTCAGGGGTTAGCCCGTAGCCGTATTCGAAGCGGTTTGGTACGATGAAGTCGATATTGGCTCCGAACAGGCGCAGGCCGCGCACCGCCACCGCGCAGGCGGTGGCTCCGTCGGCATCATAATCGGCAATCACCAGCAGTTTTTTCTGCGCCGCAATCGCATCCGCCAGCAGGATCGCCATTTCGCGTGAATTTTTCAGGCTGTCAAACGGCAACAGATGGGCGAATGTGGTGTCCAGTTGCGTCTTATCCGTGATGCCGCGCGCGGCAAAAATTTTCGCCAGCGCCGGTGTATAGCCGCTCGCGATCAGCTGTTGCAGGGCGGCGTCTGGAATTTCGCGGGGGGTAATTTGTGTCATCTGCCAGGCGCGCTTAACGCCATTCCTCCGGCTGGCTGTTTTTCCAGTCGGTAAAAGCGGATTCCAGGGTATACAGATAGCGATAGCCGTGATGGCTGAGGTAACCGGGCAGAATATGATTTGAACGCACCAGTTTTGTGATGCGAACAGGGCTGAATGGGTGTTTGAGACCGAAAGGACGGGCGAGGAACTCGATTAAACAGGCGGTGAGCCACAACAGGCGATAGGGTATCGAGAAGGTTCGACGTTGAATACCCGCCACCTTACAAACTGTATCAACATAATCCTGAATTGACGGGCCCGGATTCATGCTCATGTTAAACAGGCTGAGGCGTTCAGCGCTGCGCTGTTGCCGTTCCAGCACCCAGTTCATGGCATGGCACAGTTCCTTCACATAGGCCCCCGCTTTGCGGGTTTGCCGGTTACCCATGTAGAAAAAATAGCGATGTAATACGGCTTTGATCAGGCGTGACACATTGCCGCCTTCGCCCGGGCCGAAAACCACCCCCGGACGCACGATGACCAGATGACGGTTTTGCGCGCTCTGGTGTTGCCAGCGGGTGTGAATTTGTTCGGCGGCCAGTTTTGAGTGACCGTAGGCGGTGAGCGGTGCGGGCGTTGCTGTCTCGTCCTTGCAGGTTTCAGACGGGCCGTAAGGTGCGATGCTGCTGGTGAAAATAATCCGGTTGCAAGCGATGGCATCCGCCCAGGCGCAGATGTGTTCAGCGCCGGACAGATTGGTTTCGTAGTATTCGCTGTCTGCATGACCGGGTTCACGGTGGATGGCCGCGAAGTTGGCAATCAGGATCACCGATGAGGGCAAGCGCTGCGGGTCTATCGGTCGACGCACATCCAGTTCGACGTAATGCACCTTGTCCGTGTTCAGAGCGAAACAAGCGCGGATCGGCTGGATATCCGCCAGATACACTTCGTCGGCCAGATTGTTGTCAATCAAATATCCGGCAAAATGACTGCCGATAAATCCGGTGCCGCCAAAAATAACGCATTTCCTGGTCATTTTTGTTTTTCCTTTTTGCTGGCTACAGACAGTACATCGCCGACCAGTGTTTTAATATTGAACCTTCTATTCACGAAAGCTTGTAATCGTTGGCGACGCGCCGCTTTTGATTCGGCGATCAGTTTTTCTTTGTACATCTTGAACTGTCCGGCTAGCTCGTCGCTGTCCCATGTATGGGCGACCACGCCTGCGTCGGCGGATTCGATCAGTTCACCCAACTCGCCGCCGGGCTCGCAGATGACGAAAACCGGTACGCCGGCGGCCAGCAAATTGGGGAGTTTTGAAGGCAGTGAGCCCTCCGAAGTGTTTAACGCCTGCGGTATGATTTGCACGTCCGAGCGAGTGTAGAGTTCTGCAAGTTGATGAGTCGGAACCAGCGGGTGTAAATGCACTTTACAGCCATCATCGTTTTGTTTGGCTGCACGCAATTGATCAAAAACGGGCCCCGCCGAAAAAATATGACACTGCACATTTTCCTGTGTACCGCTAATTTTATTCATGAAGGCAAACAAGCCGTAGGGATTTTGCTTGACGCCGAGTGCTCCTGAATAAACTACGTTAAACGCATCGGGCGACAAGGCATCGAGCCGTGGGCCACTGTTTTGGATTTCATCGGTAAGCGTGACGAAGGGGTAGTGGACGCTGCAACGTGTGGCGTCCAGTTGATATTCGGCGATGGCACGCCCGGCCATTGAGGAGGACAGAAAAATCATCTTGTCGCACGCATTAAAGCATTTTTTTTCAACCAGATGAATTGCAAAGTTGAGTGTACGGTAGAGCAAGCCGCCTGTGCGTGCAGCATAAACACCCTGCAAATCATGGGCGATGCCAACGCGCAACGCGCTGCGCGGCATCCATAAATTCAACAGCAAGAAAAACAGACTGGGGGGAAATACGGAAATGACAATATCGGGCTTGTCAGTGAGTCTGGTATAACGGCTCAGGGCATATCCTGCGTACCATAATTCCAACAAGGCACGCCGTAACACACCCGAAGCCGGGTAGCGTATCCATTCGCCGCCGCGCTGTATCTTCATCCCCGGCAGACTGGCAAAGCTGATTTCTGGTCGCCAGTCGGGGTAGACCGGGTGAGAGCTGATGACGCTGACGCCATGACCTGCCGACACCAGCGCCTCGGCCAGACAGGTGTTGTACTTCCCGGTGGAGATTGCTTCCGGGAAAAAAAAGGGGGACAACAATAACACGTTCACGAGTTTTAAGTTCTTTCTCTGTCGAAGAATCGGCTGACGCACATCTCTCGCAATTTATTGAAATAATCACTAAACAACCACCGGCTAAAGCCGGTGGGTTTGAAATACGGACTGAAAGTCCTGATACGCATCGCCTAAACGATGCGTCCTAATTCGGTTCCATTTGAAAATTATCGTTCTCTCTTGGCTCAAAGT
>Ga0208863_1000517_pt1 | contig 36396 bp, 25 predicted proteins | sample RifOxyD3_FD_184040 | JGI IMG/M metagenome (GOLD analysis project Ga0208863, IMG submission 184040) | Soil microbial communities from Rifle, Colorado - Rifle Oxygen_injection D3 (SPAdes) | ecosystem: Environmental > Terrestrial > Deep subsurface > Rock core/Sediment | place: Rifle, Colorado...
CACTGGCTGTTGTACTTGCGGGGTTGAGCCGGTCGCCAGTGCCAGCAAGGCTTCGGCCGCCTCGCCTGGCAGATGGTCGGCAATCTCTAAAATGGAGTCCTCGTCGGCTGCTTGGACATCCGCCAGCCACTCTTCCGGTACTCCGTAAGCAAGCAGGTCGTTTGCCGGGATATGGGCAAATAATGGTGGTTTGGCCAGGACTTGCTGTTCCTGTTCAACATATCTGGGAATGGTGATCTCCTGTACCGTTTCCCGAATCTCTATCAATTGCGCCGCCCCGGTCTTGGGATGGGTTTCCAGCTTGCGCCGTGAAGCCCAGTGGTAAGCGGGATCGTGGTGGTCCACATAGCAGAGGAGTAAGCTGTTATAGGTTTTATGGACGATCAACCGTAGGTCGCTGCTGACCCGCACCGACCAGAAATTTTTGTCTTTGGCTTTGTCAAGCTTATGGAGCTGCATGCCGGGATTGGCCGGGTTCAGTTGCAGATCAAAGGCCGTGGTTTTCACGACCTTCTGCTCCTCGCCGGTGAGTTTGGCGAGGCTGTCGGTAAAGGTATCGGCAATACGGAAGTCCATCAGGTCACTCGTCCTTTTTCCCCGGCAACAGTTTCACCAGACGATCAAAATCTGATTCATAGTTTCGATCATCAATCACCCGAAATTTTACAAACTCCAATTCAGCGTGTGCCTTGGCGATCTGGGCAGACACCTTGCCTGCATCACGCAAAATTTCACGGTCATTCAAGGTCAAAAATCCTTCCAGCTTCGTGACCCAGTCCTGCATGGTCATGGCAATACGCCGCGCGGCCTGGCCCTCGGCAAAAATCAGATACTGTTCCGCCAGATTATTCAGTGCCCGTAATTCTTCTTCGCTTAGATAATTCTTGGCAATTCCGATATCCGCCTTACGGATACGAGCGCCCTCCCAGGTGATCAACCCCATGTTCGGCTGTTTGCTGTTGGCTCGCGCTTGAATCAGTTCGGCGGCCGTCTGGCCATGAATGGCGTAATGGACCTTGTTTTGCACCGTAGCGAAAAAATCCTGGGTGAGTGCATGGCTGGGGTTGTAATCCACGCTGGTCGCATAGATGTCGGTAATTTTCTGATAAAAGCGCCGCTCGCTGGTGCGGATGTCTTGCAGGCGGCGGGTCAGCTCATCGAAATAATCCCGGCCTTTGCCGGGGTTTTTCAGGCGCACATCATCCAGCACAAAGCCCTTGACGATGTACTCCTTCAGCTTGTCATTGGCCCACTGACGGAAGCGCACACCAACCGGGCTGCGCACTCGAAAGCCCAGGGCCAGCACCATGTCCAGATTGTAGTGGGCCACCTCGTATTGTTTGCCATCGGCGGCAGTTGTTCGGAAAAACCGAACAACTGAATTTTCGTCCAGCTCGCCATCTTCAAAGAGGTGCTTGATGTGCTCGCTGATAGTGCCCTTGGCCTTGCCGAACAGCTCGGTCAACTGCTTCTGGCTCAACCACAGGGTTTCCGCCTCCAGCATAACATCGATGCGGGTCGCGCCGTCTTCGCTTTGGTAGATTAGGAATTGCTGGGGTTCGGTCATGGCACGATATTGTTCCTTAAATCACACAGTTGCAGATAAACCACTGTGGTTTGGCCGGATTTCTGCTCATCACCAGTGAGTTTGGCGAGGCTGCCGGTAAAGGTGTCGGCGATACGGAAGCTCATAGGCTATGTCGGAATCTCATCAGACCACAACTGTCACGGGGGTCTCAATCTTGGTCACGACAGCATTGTAAAGGTTCACTTCTGTTTTCGGCGCCCGGATGGAAACGATTAACGCATACCGGGCTGCCATGTTGTATCGCTCATGCCGGGTTCTGGTTTTCCACCAGCCGATATTCGGGAAAACCGCCAGGGTTCCGCGGCTGGCCAGATCGGCGGCGCTGCCCATCCAAATATCGGAATGAAGTGAACCTTTGTGGCGATTATTTGTGCCGATAAGCCAGGCAGGATCATCCCCGCTACTTTGCGTCCCTGTTTCCTCGTCACGAGCCGCTGCGTTGATTCGCGCCCGGAAAGCATCCCCGGATTCATGGGGACGTTTCACGTCAAAACGCAATCCATGTGATTCATAGCGATATCGCGAGCGGAAACCTCGCTCGGATGGATTCGGCTCTATGAAGTAAGAGAGGGTAACTCGCATCTCAACAGGGGTTTCCCCTAGTGCTTCCAGTTCCGCCAGCGGCCAAGGCAGGCGATGAAGATGCATGTCTCGCAGGGTCGGGTCTTTGCCTTTTTCACGGGTGAAAGGATGCAGGGATTCCTGTATTACCATGCTCAGAGAATTGGCAACGCTCCACAGCGCATCATCCAGATTCGGTACCCCGAAGCCGCAGTGGCGAACAAGGCGGACGTAATTCCCTTTCGTTGATTGTCCTTTTGTCGGCAAGAACATCTGCCTCATGGTGGTGGTCCATTGGGCGGAATGAACCATCAGGGCGCGGATGGTTTCCGGCCAGAGTTCCGGATAGGCTGTCATCAATTGTGCCGCCATTCTGGCGGCCAGGGCTGTTGCCGCGCTGGTAGCGTTTGCGGTGGTGAACAACCTCCGATGCGGCTCGTGGTTGGTAGTCAGCAAAGAAAGGCTTGGTAGCCAGACCGCGCCGAAGGCATCCTTGGCCGCATTGCCGCCCTCGAAGACCACATCAGGCTTGAGTGGCCAATTTGGCTGCCAGGTCTGCGAGGTGGTACTGAAAGGGCTGAGTCCTCCCGGCGGGGCAATCGGTCGGTAAGCCTCGGCATCCGGTTCGGTTATACGGGCCAAGTCGGTATAGGCGCCAACCGTTAAAGCGTTCCATGCCTGGCCAGGGTCGTGGATTGCGTCGGTGCTGTTGCTGTGCGGGTATTCAGCCCAGGCATTCTGATCATCCACGTTCCCGGCGGAAACGATCAGCAGGCGCCGGGTGGCGTTATACTCTTCTGCGTCGCTTGTCAAACGATCCAGCGCGGCCGACCACGCCGAAGGTCGGCCGCGATCGCGGTAATCCTTGGCAGTCACGGCCAGACTAAACACCCGCCGCCGATAAGGGTCTGTGATTTCCGGCCTGGCAACAGCCTCCACGGTCAGATATCCGTGATGTCGGGCGTCTCCGGCGTTGGCCTCATCCCTCGGCAAAAGCTTAACCGATTCCAAACGATGCTCGACTTTAAGCCGATTGCTTGCGACAAGTGCCGTTGTCAGATCGCCAACAAGGGCCAAACCAGCCATGGCAGTGCCGTGGCCGCACAGATCATCGGTGCCCCATGCCGGCTCCACCGTATGCAGGTCATTATCGTTAAGGGCTTGGGTGATAAGAGGATGACGGTTGTTAACGCCGGTGTCGAGCAGGCACACATGCGGCACCGCTTCCGCCGGGTCGGTAAACTCGCTGCGCCCAAGCAGTTCTTCCAGCCACTCCGGCTGTTCGTCGAGTGGCAGAGCGTCGAAGAACTCCGCTGTTTCCTTGGCGCGCCTGAGTTCGGCGATGCTGTTCAAGGTCATCATAGATCGGCTCATTTCCCCGGCGGAAGTATGAACAAGCAACACGGTCCGTTCCGGAAACCGGAGTTCCCCGGGTGCAACGCGAAAATCCCGAGCTTGTGCCAGCTTGCGGAAATTTTCGACCGTAGCAAGCCGATCAGCGCCTATCGGCAGCCAAACTTCCCACCAGAAGGCTTCCTCGGCGGTTGCCGGAAATACGGCAGGGTCATCAGTCCACAAGGCGCGAAGGCTGGCGGTACGGATTTGGTGAATGGCGTTGAGCAGCCGTCCATGATCGCGAAGGTCACCGTTTTTATCCCGTTTTTCATCGAGATAATCACGAATCAGATTTTCAAAATGCCCAAGTTTACCATCCGGCACAAAAACGGTTGCCAGGGTTTTCCCTGCATCGTGCCGCACATTCAATAACTCAATGCCGGATCGTTCACGGGCCAGGCTTTCAAAAACGAATTCAATTTCCGGGAAACTTTCAAACTCCACCTGCAAACCGAAGCCGCCCTCAAGTCCGGCTGCTTCCTGGATTTGGCGCGCGGTCGCCATATCAGGCTTCAATGCCTCGATCTGGCCAAGGAGTCCGGTGCCGTGAGCATACCGATTACGGGCAGGAATCGACAGCGGATCAATTGGCGGCGGCGGAGGACGACGAAATTTCTCGGTATCGGTAAATCCTTTCAGGATGAGGTGTCGATATTTTTTCCCGTCATGATCTGCCATCCGGATCTCCCTTTTCAGCTATCAGGTTTGCTTCAGCCTACCGACAAGGTTCCGGCGTTCATTCAGGGTGTCGCGGATCTCTGCTTCACCAACCTGTTCTCGATGCTGCATCAAGGCACCCTTGAGTACTTCATCGGCCGCTCTGCTAAGTTCGGCATAGCTCAGCCCGATGGCCGATTCGATCAGGCGTTTCCAGGAAACCCCCTTGGCTGCGTAACGCAACAGGCGCGTTCGTAGCAGGGCGGTAATCTGTGCCTCGCCGGGCAATTCGTAGTGGAGTACATCGTCGAAACGGCGGAATAGGGCATGATCGAGGATTTCCGCATGGTTGGTGGCTGCGACAATGAGACTATGCGATTGATCCTGCTCGATCATCTGCAAGAAACTATTGAGTACCCGCCGAATCTCGCCGACATCGTTGGCCAGTCCCCGTTGTGAGCCAATGGCGTCAAATTCATCGAAAAAATAAACGCCACGGGTCTGCTCCGTGGCATCGAAAATCTGGCGCAGTTTGGCCGCAGTTTCGCCCATGAACTTGGTAAGCAGGCCATCCAAACGAACCTGGAACAAGGGGATGCCCAACTCGCCTCCCAGCACTGAAGCGGTCATGGTTTTGCCGGTACCTGGCGGCCCGACCAGCAGGAGTTTGCGTCGTGGCGAAAGCCCATGGGCCAATATGCGGGCGGCGTGGCGTTGTTCACGGATAACGCGTTGAATCTGTTGCGCCAAACCCTCATTCAGCACCATGTCGCTCAACCGGGATTTTGGGTAGGAAACAGATAAAAGACCGGCCAGTTCACCACGCGGGCGACTGATCGGGGTCGGCTGAGCGGTTCCGGCTCGGAGTTTTGCCTCATCAATCAAGCCACGCAATTCCTCGGCCAGTTTACCGTGGCCAAGTTTCGCTTCATGGGCCGCAACCTGCATAGCCACGGAATAAAACCGCTGGTTATCACCTTCCAAATGCGATTTGAGTAATGCTTTTAACTGATCGGCGCTGGCCATGATCCGGACTCCTTGCAACAAACAGGGTTTAACGACAGTTCCCTATCATACCCGAAACACCTTCATAACTTCATCCCCCAAATGGTTGATGACCTTTACCGCGATCCGCCGATTTTTGGGTATATCAAAAGGCCGTGAGGTATCGCTGTTGAGACTCGCCCAGGCTTCTTCGTTTATTTCGGCCTTGAGGCTGGTCTTGAGGGATTTGTATGGGTCGCCTGCGCCCAGGAAATAGGCGTGGCGGACGAAGAAACTTTCTTCGTTGTAGTCGGTGTCGATGAACCAGCAGGCGATGCCTTCGGCTCCGTCACTGCGGACTTCGCCGGTGTTGGGGTGGAAGACGTCCACGCCGTTGACCTTGACTTGGACTTTGCCGTCCTCGGCATCCAGAATGTCGATGTCTGGCTCGCCGAAGATGACGAAGAGGTTGCCCTTGCCGGTGTTCTTGAGGTCGTCGGCCATGTGGAGGTCGGCGTTCATTCGGGCCTTGAGGACCGGGATGCGGCCGAGTTTGTCGAACTCCGAGGAATGGGCGTCGTAGTTGAAGGCGCAGGCGATGAGCACGTCGAAACCAGCGTCACCGGCTTCGCGGGCGGCGGCCACCAGGTCGGGGCGAGAGACGGTGCCGAATTCGGGGCCGATGAAAATGGCGGCGCGTTTTTCTCCGGCGGCATCTTCATAGCGGCCTTCGGCGCAAACCAGGTCGCCCGGCCAAGGGGTGAGCGCGGTAAAAGTGATCTTGTCTTCCTTGTGGGCCTGCTGGACCCCGGCGGTTTTGAGATTTTCCAGGATGATCTGCACAAAATTTCGCTCTTCGCCATAGACGGCCTGCGGCTCGGCCAGAGGGTCGATCAGTTCGTCGTTTGCATCGACACCCAGCACCCTGTGGGGTGAGAGGCTTTCTACCGTGAACGGACCAGCCACCCGGACTTTCTTTTTATCGTCGTAGGGTTTGTCGTAGAGGTATTCATGCTCCGCCTTGGCAGCGATGGAGGCGTCAATCTCCTTTTGGCGGGCGATGCGTTGTTGCCACCAGTCTGCATGCAGCTTTTTTGCAGCGTCAAGCCACTTGACTTCGGCCACTCTGGGGATTTCCCATTCCTGCCATTGCTTACCCAGCGCCTGGTTCAGTTGTTCACGCAACGATTCCAGCGTCGGCTGGAACTTATCCCAGATGACGTCGATCTCGGAGTTACTGCCCAAAGAGCCCAATGTGATATTAGGCGCACGATCATAGACAAAGCCCTGGCGGATATTGCCGCACGTAGACTGCCTGGAAGGGGCGGTATGGGTAATTTCTCCTTCCTTACGCTGGCCTTCTGGTGAGTCGGCCAATAGGTAGTAAGGGTAGCGAGCACCCATGATCCGGGCACGGGCCAGAGCAAGAGCAACGCGGGAGGTGTCGATGGTGATCCAGCGACGGCCCCATTGCTCGGCAATGTAAGCGGTAGTGCCGGAGCCGCAGGTAGGATCGAGGACGAGGTCGCCAGGGTCGCTGGTCATAAGAATGCACCGCTGGATGACTTTAGTGCTTGTCTGGACCACGTATGTTCGCTGAACTGCGAACGTACTTTCCATCGTATCCATCCAGATATTGGTCAATGGCGTGTACTGACTTTCATGCAAATATTTTTTAAATGTAAGCGTTTTTCCAACAGCATATATTCGGCCAGCTTTCTCAACTCTTGGGAGGTTAGCTAATGAAACTTTCCAATGATTACCTTTCGCTGGCAGATAAGTTGTTTTTCGTGAAATGAAAGGCTGAGGATCTTTTGCGTCGCCGCTCGACATTAAAGGAGCTGTTTGAAATCTAAATCCATCTGGAAAATTCACTTCACCACTTAACTCTGAAGAACTCAACCTCCTGCAATCACCATTTGGCAATTCAATATTGGCAAAACTTGAATCAACAGCATCATCGCTTCGTTCACAAAGTAGTCGTCTAAATTTTGTTACTTTTGAGTCTCTTCCATACCAAAGGATTGTATCGGCAATACCGGATATATAATTTCCAGACATTGAACCGGTCTTCTTGAATAGAAATTGAGTAATAAAATTCGCTTCCCCAAACACCTCATCCATCACCGCCCGCACCCGGTGCACATTCTCATCCCCAATCTGGACAAAGATCGACCCGGAATCGGTCAGCAGATCCCGCGCTACAGTGAGCCGGTCGCGCAGGTAGGTCAGATAGGAGTGAATCCCATCCCGCCAGGTATCTCGAAACGCCTTTACCTGCTCCGGTTCGCGGGTGATGTGGTCGGCCTTGCCATCCTTAACATCGCGGCTGGTGGTGGACCACTGAAAGTTGGAGTTGAATTTGATGCCGTAGGGTGGGTCAAAATAGATGCACTGTACTTGGCCGCGCAGACCTTCGCGCTCGGCCAGGCTGGCCATCACCTGCAAGCTGTCGCCGAGGATCATGCGATTCTGCCACTTGCCATCGTGCTGGTAGAACTCGGTCTTGGCGTTGTCATCCGGCAGGCCGTTGAAATCGGCAAAGAGATCCAGTTGATGACCGGGCTTCCCGGCCTTGGCCTGCTCGGTCTGCCGCAGGAGATCGTCGATCAAGACCTTGGGGTGAACCTTCTCCTGAATATAGAGCGGCGGGGCATGCACCACCAGATCGGACCAGTCCTGCTCGTCTTTGCCGCGCCAGACCAGTTGCGGGTCAAGATCACGGTTGCGGCGCTGGTAGGCCACCCGGACGGGGCTTTGCTCATCCTGACGCATCACCGACTGGTATTCGGCGGTGGGGATGTTTTTGCGGGTTGCCTCGTCGTGCTTGAGGGTTTCGACGGTCAGTTTGCTTGGTGCCTTTGCCATCTTATTTTATCCTGTTACGATCGATGTCCTGTTTGTCTGGTTTGACCTTGAGGCATTTGGGGCATTTTCGGGGCATTCCTAAAGTTGCCGCCGTGGGGCATATGGGTCATAAATGAGGCATTTTTTTTGCCTTAAGGTAATAGGTGCCGCGTCGCTCACCATGGCGCATTATAATGCCTTTCGTTGCCATATCGTCCAAATCACGTGTTGCTGTCTGTCGGCTCACTCCTGTCAATTCCTGATAGCGCCCGCTGGTTAGTTGGCCCTCTGAACGGAGACAGTCAAGTCCCGCAATTTGCCGGTCATTGAGCTTCAGGCTGCTCATCACCTTATCCGTCAGCCAGTCACGCCAGAGGGTGGTGACGAAAAAGCCGCCGCGCTGTTCGAATTGCGGTTCTGGTAGGCCGCCTTCGCGGGCGAGTTCAATCATGGTCTGGGTGCCGGAACCGACCCGCTCGATGTAGCGGGCCAGATAGAGCGATTCCGCCAGCAGGGGATTGTAAGGTACCGACGGATGATCATGACGCAGGTTGTCAAGGGTCAGCGTGCCTGGCAGCGAACCGGGATTCCAGACTTCAAGCCGGTCGGCAAAAAGCCGCACTTCGACAGAGGCGTTGCTGTGATAATCCCGGTGGGCGATGGCATTGACAATGGCTTCTCCCACGGCATCCGGCGGGAGTTCATAGGTGGCGGGGGCGGTGATGCTGGTTGAGCGAGTGCCGATGGCGCGGTCGATCTTGGCCAGGACGAAGTCGCGTGCCTGGTCCGCCTGCTCGAAAATGTCCCCACCATAGACCTGCATGGAGGCAAAAGGGCGGCGGTATTCCGTGCCATGGCAGTGCATGCATTTGGTTTCCGCGGTCCGATGAACTTTTTGCGGGTTGCTGCCGAAGAGGAGCATGGCGGCATTGGTCGGTTTGCCATCGTCAAGCAGATTGAGGTGGGTAAGCAACGCCTGGGTGCCGGTGTTGGACTTGAGGGGAAAGCCCCGTTCACGACGTGCGGTATCGAGAAACCATTCTACCCGCTTACGGGATATGTCTTTCAGAGTGGCGCGGTCGCAGGCTGCTGTGTCGAAAGGAAGCACCCGCAGAGCGCCAATCTTGTCAAAATGATCCACGAGGCTGGCGTAGACCTCTGCTGTCAAGGCGCTGCCATCTTCTATGCGCCGACGGATTAATTCGGCACCAGCCTTATCGACCAAATGCCGCATTTTTGGATGACGTCGTTTTTCCTCGGAACCCCAGACGTAGATGAAGCGAGGTTTTCCAAGTCGGCTGGCGTGGTCATACTCTCGCTCAGTGGGCGAAATGCCATAGCCATCCTCAAATCCGTACTGATACCCGAAGATGCCCAGGTAGATGTCGCACCGTTCCACCTCTTCCAGATATACCTCGTCGGCCCGCTGATCCCTGGCCGGAATCTCCTCGAAAAGAAAAACCTCGGAGACAAAGCGACGAAGCACCGCGTCGCCAAGCAGGAACGCCTTGAGGTCCCGGCGTTCCTGCGCGAATTCCTTCTGAACGCTGCTGATAAATATTTTTAAGCGGGTTGCTGGCATAGGATATTTTCGATCATTTTGTTGAACTCGGCGGTGACTCTGGCCTCGAAGTAGGATTCAATTTGGTATACTTCGGTGAATTCGGCAAAAGCCCAGCGGCCGTAGTGCTTGAGGTTGTTCACCCCCGGCACCCAGTAGGTCTCCATGGTGCTCTTTTTTTCCTTGGCGTCCTCGCGGCGGTAGCCTTTGATTTCGACGATGAGGTGGAGTGGGTCGTCGTCTCCATGGCCATCGTCCACCAGGACGATGAAATCCGGGATATAACGGCGCATTTCTGAGCCGTAACGATAAGGGACTTCCAAGCCAAGGCTGTGGTTTTTGACGTATGCATTAACTTTTGGATGAGCCTCGGCCACCCGGCAGAATTCGCCCTCCCAGTCGCTGTCGAGAACCACCCAGTTGATATGACAGCGGCGGGCATCGGTCTGCCAGCGGTCTTTTTTGGAGGTGTTGAAGTTGACGTGGTTGGTGGAGCCGGTGGGGTTGTAAGGATCGAGCACCGCCTTGATAGGCCGTTTGCCGTGTTCCGCCCTGGTAATCCCGGCGGTGATCCGCTCGCAGGCCATGTCTGCCAGTTCCTGATACATGAGCTGGGCCGGATAAGTGCCGCCTTTACAGACCAGGCAAGTATCGAGCCACTGCTTAGTAATCCGCTTGAGCTGACCGAAGAGGTGTAGCTTGGGTTCTTCGCCTGGGTCACGCCATTTGGTGTAAAGCAGGCGTTGGGTGAGATGAAAAAGGAGGGTGGAGCGGCGGGTGTCTTCCAGATGTTCCAGGCTGAGATCGACGTCCGCCCCGATGATCCCGGCGTTTTTGGTGATGGAGGGGCCGACCAGATCCGGGGTCAGTTCCAATACTGAGTCGTCATTGAATTCGGCGGTGAGCCGTTCCTCGGGCAGTTCGACCCGATAACCGGCCACCCGGGGGAAGCTGATTTCCAGGTGATCGCGCTCGGGTCGGATCGCCTTGACCTGGATGGTCTCGCGGGGTGGTTGCGGCGGGGCCACCACCGGCTTGGCGGTAAAGTCGAAGGGTATCCCCAGGATGTCGGCATATTCGACATTGAACAACCCCTCTTCGTTGAGGTCGTAGGACTGACGACGCAGAGCGCGGCCAATCACCTGCTCGCAAAGAAGCTGAGTGCCGAAGGCCCGCACCCCGAGCACATGGGTGACGGTATTGGCATCCCAGCCTTCGGTGAGCATGGATACCGAAACCACGCAACGAATGGAGTCGCCAAGGCGGCCCGGCTTGCCGACGGTGTTCATGACCTCCCGCAGCAAATCCTGGTCGGTAATGTTCTCGGCCTGGCGGCGGTCGCCAGTGCGCTCGATAATCTCCCGGCGGAAACGGTCGATTTCATCGGCAGCCATCTCGTGAAAATTATTGTCCAGGGCCTCGCCTGATTCCAACTGTTCGCTGTCGATCAGCAGGGTGCGGGGGCGACCGAGTTGATTGCCGTGTTCGTCGAAGTTGCGGAACAGGGACAGGCGGCCGTTTTCCAGGGTTGAGGTGCCGTCATCGTTTTCGCGGTGAAAGCCGGAGATGTAATCGTAAACCAACTTGGAGATGGAGGTGTTCTGGCAGACCACGATGAAACAGGGCGAGACCTTCACCCCGGCCTCTTCCCATAGATGAAACGTCTTTTCATAATGCCCGTAAAGGGCTTGCAGGGCGGTTTGCAGTTCCACCGGCAGGCTGAGGGGGTCGAGATTCTTGGCCGTGCCCCGGCCTTTTTTAGGCATTCGGCTGCGGATGTGTTCCCAGAGGTTGCGGAACTTGGGCATCTCTCCGCCGGGGATGTTGTCGGCCACCGGCACCCGTGGCAGTTTGACGATGCCGCATTCGATGGCGTCCATCAGGGAGAAGTCGCTCATGGTCCAGGGAAAGAGGGTGCCTTCCGCATAGCCTGAGCCGCGCAGAAGAAACGGGGTGGCGGACAGATCGACCACCCGGCTGACTCCGAGTTTACGGTTGACCGCTTCCAGGCCGGAGATCCAGAGACGGGCCGCCTCGTTGTTTTTCTCCGCCTCTTTCTTTTCGTCGCCTTTGAGTTCGCTGTCCTCTTCTTTTTCCGGCTTTTCCCGATAGCAGTGGTGGGCTTCGTCGTTTAAGACCAGGATGTTTTTGAGGCCCATCAGCTCGGGCATCACCCGTTGGATCATCTGGCCTTCGCTTTCCATGGTGTTGAGCTCCTCGCCGCCCCTGCCTTGCAGCAACAGGCGACCGCCCTTGGAAAGCTCCATCCGTTCACGGAGTTTGAAGGCGTGGTAGTTGGTGATCACGATCTTGGCCCGTTCCACCTCGCCCAGCAGATCACCCGGCACCAGCTCCCGGCTCTGGTAATAGCTGTCCGGGTCATTGGGATGGAGCACCCGCAGTCGGTCGCGGATGGTGATACCGGGGGTGACGATGAGGAAACCACGGCTGAATTTTTTGCTGGTGGGCCGCCGCACCGCATTGATGGTCTGCCAGGCAATCAGCATGGCCATGACCGTGGTCTTGCCTGCTCCGGTGGCCAGTTTCAGGGCCAGGCGCATGATTTCCGGGTTGGCATCGTGGTTGGCGTTGGCAAGATGTTCCAGGAAGCCCTTGCCGATTTTTCCGGCATTAGGGGCGACCTCGGTCAGCCAGATGGCGGTTTCCACCGCCTCGATCTGGCAGAAGAAAGGTCGGATGCCATTGAATTTGTGCTGCCGCCAATGTTGGAGCAGGCGGGCGGTTTCCGGGGTGACCTGCCAGTGGTTCGGATTGGCCAGGCTGCGCCACTGCTCCACCTGGTGCCGCAGGCTATTGATAGTTGAGGTGGTGTCGTACTGCTGCTCGGCGGTGGACAGCCCCTTGTCTTCGCCGAAGATCAGCTTGAGCTGATCGGTTGCCCCTTTGCGCTTTCTGGGTTTTGGGATCGGGGTGATAAATTCGGCCCGGCGACGGCTTCCGATAATTTTTTGCGTGGGTTGGCCCTGGTCATCAAGTTCCCAATGTTGCGCTGGCTGTGCATAGGGAGAGTTGAGGACGGGTTTTTCGAAGAATTGATTTTCCATGATGAGCGCTACCAGAATTGATTCAGGTATTGTTTTTGCTTAGAAATCCATATGCAAAAAATTACAAGCAATTTCCCAGCCCCTGTATGGATCACAAGCAAATTAGTCTATCTATCCAGCAAATGCCTTATAAAAGTCGCGCTTGAGGAAATGTCAAAATACCTTACATAAATACGCCACGCAGGCATTGACCGATCTTTTCACGAGCATCGTATCTCATCAACTGGGACAAATAGCGTCCTATCAAAATATTTTTTCTGGCAACTCCCCACGTCTCTGCATTTTTTGTACAGAATCGCCGCCTGCTCAGTCTCCACCTCCCTGCCAGCCCACCTCCTGCCGCCGCGCTGCACTGAAACCGATAAAGGCGACGCAGCCAACCACAAAACAAAGGACAAACAGGCCGCTTGCAAAAAAGGAGGCGCCGTAGCCCCACTCCCGGTTCAGGCTCCCAGCCGTCACTGCGGCAAGAAAGGTGGCCAGGGTGCGCACCCCGTAGAGCAGGCCTGAGTTGCCTCCCAGCCGGGCAGAGGGAAAAAGCAACGCCACCAGCACCCCCAGCTCCAGCATGGCCACCGTATCACCCAGGGTGTGCAGGAGCCGGATGATCACCAGGCTCCAGATGTCAACCGCCAGCGGGGTCAGCATCTGGAACAGCGAGGAAAAGGCCATGCCGCCAAGAAAAAAGAGAAACACCGATCGCCTTTTATCATGATACCTGCCGACCAGGGGAACGGCCATGGCCATCCACAAGCCCATGCAGGCAAAGACCAGGCCGATCTGCCGGGGAAGCAGGCCGAATTTTTCCTTAAGCAGCAGGGAATACGAGGTCTGTTCCACCCCGAAATGGGTGCTCAGCACAAAAAGACAGGCGATCAACAGCAGGGGCTTGAGCCGGAACACATCCCCGCTGTAATCCTTAAAGGAAAAGACTATCGGCTCGTAATCAAGCAGCAGCAGGGAGAAGAGAAAAATGGCCCCGGCCCCGGCCATGGCAAAAACAAAGATCAGCTCAGGTGAGGTCTGCACCAGCAGACCGCCAACCAGGGGGCCAAGGCCGAAACCAAGATAGGCGCTCAACTGGTAGGTCGCCACCCGGCGGCTTCGCTGGATCTGCCCGAAATGCTTGAGATAAAGAGACTCGCTCACCACCACCAGGGCCGCGCTCCCAAGCCCTCCGACACAGACCGCGCCCAGAATCCAGGCAAAGGAGCGGGCAGAAAGAAGGGCGGCAAAATAGCCTGCGTAAAGCAGGGCGCCGCAGAGCATGGTTCGCCTGGGAGAGAAAAAATCGGAGAACATCCCGAGCGGCAGCATCAGCGCCATAGAGGAGAGGGAAAAAAGACCGATGGCCATGCCGATCTGCAAATCGCTCAGGCCGTAGCCCTTGAGGAGCAGGGGCAGATAGGCCAGCACCAGCCAGTGGGTGAAATAGATAAGAAAACGGATGGTGATGGACAGCAGGATCTGACGGCGCATGAAGATGTTCCTTATGGTGAAAGTCTACCATCCTCTTCTATCATGCCCGAAGAAAAGAGGCAATTATGCTGGACTCAGCGTTGTCCGGTTAGAAAATTGCTGGAGCGATTTTTGTAGAAAAATAGTCCCTTTCCGACACCAGCTTGCCTCTTCACCCACACCCCAAACTTCTTGCAAGATATTAACCGAACAACACTGAGTTACGAAGCAAGAACCGTTGTGATCTCGGCTTTACAGCCGACAATTGACAGACACGCGGCTTGTTGCGATTTCAACAACTGCGGACTTGGCCTCCAGAAATCACCCGATTACCCGCGCTGAGACCAGACATCGGGGCGACATTGCCCTGCCTACGCCCCATGTCGGCTGGCGCTTTCCTCTTTTTCCCCATACCTTGAAAACGAGGAACGAGGATTTTGGCTGCAAAAAAAAAATCAAGGAGGGACGACCATGTTGAAAAAAAACCTGCTGGTGGCCTGGGTGGGGATATTGCTTGTCAGTCAGAACGTCCAGGCCGGAGACGCCGCCCAGAACGGGGCCTGGGGCGGCGCAGCCGGAGGGGCTCTTCTTGGCCAGGCCATTGGCCGCAACACCAAAGGAACCCTGCTGGGCACCGCCATCGGCGGGGTGCTGGGCTATATGGTCGGCAACGAAATGGACAAGGAACAGACTCGGACGGGCCAGGGATACTCCCCGCAACCCGCAGTTGTCCAGCAGTACGAAGCGATAAATAACGCCAATTGCCAGGAGGTGGAGGTACTGGCCGAGGTGGACGGCAGACCGGAACGGGTCTACTCAACTGCCTGTTACGAAAACGGCGCCTGGGTTCTCCAGAACAGCGGCCGGGTAGTGAGCCAGACGGTGATTATCAACCGCGACCATTATTATCCGCAGGCCAGAGGAGTTCACTATCCGCCCTGGGAAAGACATCGCTGGCAGGAAAGCAGATACCGCCCGATGCCTTATGGTTATTTTGGACGAGGCCGGGGCTACGACAACAACCGGTTCATCTTCCGCTAACTGATCTCCAACCATCAGCCGCTCAGCCACAAGAGCAGCAGGCATAGGGTCAGAGCCGAATAAAGCAGGTAAATACCGATCCAGCCCTGATGCAGAAAGGCCCTGGTCACAAAGGCTGCGCTGGATAAGACCCGGCAGAGCGGATGGATCAGCCGGTCCAGAATCAGATCTGGAGTGTGAGCGACAAGACTGGATACGGCGGGGAAAAAACCGATGGCCCGTCCGCCAACGATATTGCTCCACAACCCCCAGCGGAAAAGACCGGTCAGCATCTCCGCAAAGGAAACCGCCGTATATTGCATGCGGGCTGTGCCCTCCTGCCAGCCGCAGCCCCAGGTCGCCGGTCGTTTTTCACGCTCAGACACGGGGGAAGACTGCTGCCGGAGAAAGAAAAGCAAAGAAAGAGCCAGCAGCAGAAAGGCGCAGAGGCTGAGGCCATACACCGGGGCCAGACTGCCGATCAGCATATTCTCCTGGTTTACGGACAGGGCCAGGGACGCAGCCGCCCTGCCCAACCAGGCTGCAACAGCCCGTTGCAGCAGGGGAACAATCAGCCAGGGCGCCAGGCCGATTATCAGGCAGCAGAAAAAAAGCCCGGCCATGGGCAAAAGCATGCTGCCTGGCGCCTCGCTGGGCAGCGGCGAAAATTGCCGCCGCGCCTTGCCTAAAAAGGTGACGCCGAAGACCTTGACAAAACAGGCCCCAGCCAGGGCGCCGGTCATGGCCAGGGCCGGGGCGGCCAGCACCGTCAGGGAAAGCAAGAAGGGAGCGCTTTCGGCCTGGCTGTGGAGCAGGCCCAGATAGATGAGCCATTCGCTGACAAAGCCGTTAAACGGCGGCAGACCGCAAATAGCCACCGCCCCGCCGAGAAAGAAGAAGGCGGTGCGCGGCATCAAGCGCGACAAGCCGCCGTAGCAGTCTATCTCCTTGCTGCCGGTTGCCTGGATCACCGCACCGGCCCCGAAAAAGAGCAGGGACTTGAAAAGGCCGTGGTTGATTACATGGAGCAGAGCCCCGGCCAGACCGAGAACAACCAGGGCGGGGCTGTGGAAGGCCTTTCCCAGCAGGGCGCAGCCCAGGCCAATCAGGATGATGCCGATATTCTCCACGCTGTGATAGGCCAACAGCCGTTTTATATCATGCTGGGCCAGGGCAAAGACCACCCCCATGATGGCCGAAACCACCCCGAGAACAAGAATACTCCCACCCCACCAGGCCGGCTGAGCGGTGTAAAATCCAGCCACCCGGATCAGGCCGTAGATCCCCATCTTGATCACCACCCCACTCATCAGGGCGGAAACATGGCTGGGCGCGGCGGCATGCGCCCCGGGCAGCCAGATATGCAGGGGCATGACCCCGGCCTTGAGGCCGAAGCCGAACAGGGCCAAAAGAAAAATCGCCCCGGCCTTAAAAGTGGCGCCGTCAAGGGTGGCGGCCTGGGGAAAAGCAAAACTGCCGCTGGGCCCGGCTAGAAGAATGAACATGGCAAACAGGGCCAGGGTGCCGGTGTGGGTGACGGCGAGATAGACGTATGCCGCCCGGCGGGCCTCTTCTTCCTTCTGCTCGGTAAGGATCAGAAAAAAGCTGGCGATAGCCATGACCTCCCAGGCCATGAGAAAGAGAAGGCCGTTACGACTGACCGGCAAAAGAACAATGGCCGCGCCCAGCAGGCCGTAAAAGAAACGAAGCCTGCCTGCTGCCACCCCGTGCCGGGCCTGGGAGAAGTAGCCAAACCCGTAAACAGAGCCCAGACCGAGAATAAGCAGACCAGGCAGAAGGAAGATGGCCGCCAGAGCGTCAAGTTCAACCAGAAAACTGCCACCGGGGAGAGCCCAGGCCGCAGCCAGCAGAGGTGAAGGAGTTTGCCAGGCCCCGGCCAGCGAGGCGGCAAAACCAAGGGCCACGCCGGTCAGCAAGAGGGCAACGGAAAGCCTTTCACCGCCCTTTGCCCACCGGCCCCAGGCCAGGGCAGGCAGCCCGGAACAGAAAATCAGGCTTACGGCGGCAAGGTAAAACTCGACCAAGGTCAGTTCCTCTCTTATCTTCGGCCAAGCAGGCGTAACAGCCCATCCAGAATGGTATAGGGATGCGGCGGGCAGCCAGGGATATAGAGATCCACCGGCAAAACGGGATCATCCCCCCGGCTCACCTCGCTGCTGTGCAGAAACGGCCCGCCGTTGATGCCGCAGGCCCCGGTCGCGATGACGATTTTCGGCGCAGGCATTGCCTCATAGGTGTCCAGCACCGCGCCGCGCATGTTTTCCGTGACCGGCCCGGTCAGCAGGAGACCGTCCGCGTGGCGGGGGGAGGCGACAAACTGGATGCCGAAGCGGCCCAGGTCGAAAACCAGGGTGCCAAGCACGTTGCAATCCGCCTCGCAACCGTTGCAGCCGCCTGCGGAAACCTGGCGCAGTTTGAGAGAGCGGCCAAAGAGCTTCAGCCGCGCTGGCTCAAGCGGCTGAGCCAGGGGATACTCCCCGCCGCTGTAGAGCAGATCCTCACGCTTGCGAACGGCAAGGCGATAATCACGGCCAAAGGTGATCCGGCCATGGGGACAGGCCGGACAATCGGCGCAGAACAGGCAGCGGCCCAGATCAAGAACCAGCCGACCATCCACCTGCCTGCAGGCCGAAAACGGACACCGCGTCTCACAGGCCTTGCCGCAGCCGGACGGACAATCTTCACTGAAATTGGGCAGGCCCCGAAAGCGCGGCGGCAGGATCGGCTCCTCCTTGGGGAATTTCCCCGTCTTAAATCCCTGACGCCACCGTTCCCGTATTATCTGCAGCATGCTTTTGTTCCTTTAATTTACAGATCAAACCCGCAGTACGACAGGTTAAAGCTCTTGTTGCACAAGGGAAAATCGGAGATCTGCTCGTCGCGCATCGCCATGGCCAGGCCCATCCAATTATGGAAAGACGGGTCAACTATCTTGTAGCGCCGCAAACGGCCAGCGCCATCGGTGAGACCGGCATGAAACACCTCCCCCCGCCAGCCTTCCACCATGCCGATTGCCAGGGCCTCACCCTTGAGCGGCCCGATCGGCGCCCTGACCGGATCATCCGGCAGATCATTCAAAATCCGGCGAATCAGCTCGATAGAGACGCTGATCTCCCGGCTGCGCATCCGGGCGCGGGCCATGGCATCCCCGGTTTCCTCGGTAATCAGGTCATCAAACAGATGCCGGTAGACCCCGGTTGGGTGAAAAAAACGACTGTCGCGGGGCACGGCGCAGGCCTTGGCGGCAACCCCGACCAGACCGAGATCCTCGGCCACCGAACGAGAGAGACGGCCCCTGCCTTCAAACCGGCCTGAAACCGAAGGCGAGTCAAAAAAGAGCTCCATGGCGCCCAGGGTATTGCCCTGGACGGCCTTGAGCCGGGCCAGCATTTCTCCAGCCAGGGCCGGATCAAGATCAAAGAGCACCCCGCCTGGCCGCACCAGCCCCCGGCCAAAACGACTGCCGCACAGAGCTGCGGTCAGGTTGAGATAGTCGCCGCGCAGACGGCCACAATAGGAGAAGGTGGGCAGAAAACCGACATCTCCGGCCAGAGCGCCGATATCGCCCAGATGGTTGGCCAGCCGTTCCAGCTCAAGGGCCAGAGCGCGGATGGACTGGGCCCTGGCCGGAACCTCGCAGCCGCTCAAGGCCTCAATCACCTGACAGTAGGCCAGGCCATGGCCAATGCTGGTGTCGCCGGCAATGGTTTCCATCTGCGACATGGTAGCGGGATGGGGCCCGCCTTGCAGCATCCGTTCGATATCCCGGTGCTGGTAGCCAAGCGAGATCTCAAGATGCATCACCTTCTCGCCATGACACTGGAAACGGAAATGCCCCGGCTCGATGATTCCGGCATGCACCGGCCCAACCGCCACCTCGTGCACCCCTTCCCCATCCACCCGGTAAAACTCCATCTCGCCGATACGGGGATGCTGATCCGTTGGCCGGCCCCAGGCATCGACCCCGGTTCGCCAACTGCGGTGGAAGCGGAGTGGCTTGAGCCAGGGATGCCCTTGGGGCACAACCCCGTACTGCTCGGCAATCTCCCTTTCAAAGAGATGCATCTGCGGACAGTTCGGGGTCAGGGAGGAAAACCGCTCGCCGATGCGGGTACGGTACACGGCGACACAGGCATTGCGATCCCGGGCGACCAGAGCGAAAAGCTCCAGCTCTCCTCCCTCTCCGGTCACGGGCACGGCAAAACAGGCCGCCACCCTACCCTGCTTGCGAACCTCGGCCAGCAGGCCGAGGCTGAACTCATCAAAGTCAAGGATCTGCACCGACTCTAGGCCGACGGCCTCACCGTTTTTCAGCAGTTGCGGATTAAGATCGTTCATGGCCTTACCTCCAGCAGGTCGGCTGCTTCGGCAAAAAGCTTTCTGGCCGGTTCGGGCAGATAGATCCCCAGGAAAAGAATGATAAGCAGCAGAACCAGCGGGGTGCCGGTGGTCACCATGGTCTCCCGGTAATCAGGGTCTCCTTTCCGCTCCGTCGGCGTACCGAAAACCACCGAAAGCACGGTACTGCCCATGCCAATGAAGATAACCGCCAGAAAAAAAAGAAACAGGCCGCCGGTCAGATAGTGGCCACCATTGAAGATGCCCCGGAGGATGGTAAACTCGCTGATAAAGGGGGCAAAGGGCGGCGAGCCGGTAATCGCCAGAAAGCCCAGGAGAAAAAGACTGGCGGAAACCGGCACCAGGGTGATGGCGCCCTGCACCTCGCCGACCCGCTTGCTGGCGAAACGGCGATGAATGTTGCCGGCGGACAAAAAGAGTACCCCCTTGGTCAGGGCATTGTTCATCAGATGCAGCATGGCTCCGAAAGTGGCGACTCCGCCAATGGCAACGCCGATGGCGAGAATCCCCATGTGTTCGACACTGGAATAAGCAAGAAGCCGTTTAAAATCTGGCTGCCTGATAACGAACACTGCGGCAAAACCAAGGGAGACAAGGCCCATGGCCAGAAAGGCCTCGCGGGCCACGGCCCCGTCGCCTGCGGCCTCCATGATCTGCAGGGTGCGCAGTAAGGCCAGAAAGGCCAGGCTGGTGAGCCCCCCGGCCAGGAGCGCTCCAACCACCCCCGGCGCCTCGCCATAGGCGTCCGGTTTCCAGGTATGCAGGGGAGCAAAGCCGGCCTTGGTGCCAAAACCGACCAGCAAAAAGACAAACCCGGCCCGGAGCCACGGGGTGGAGTAGCTGGCGGCGCCGCGCAGGATATCGTCAAACTGGAGACTGACCTGCGCACCTCCAGCCAGAGCGGCATAGGCAACAAACAGAATGCCGAGCATAGCCAGGGCAATACCGACGGAACAGAGAATCAGGTATTTCCAGGTCGCCTCGATAGAAAAGCGGTTGCGGTTGTAATAGATCAGCGGGGCGCTGGCCACGGTGGTCGCTTCCACCGCCACCCAGAGAAGGCCGAGGTGCCGGGCCACCGCCGCCAGGCTCATGGCGGCAAGAAAAATAAGCAGGCAACTGACAAAGATTCTATTCCCCCAGGCAATGCGGTAACGCAGGTAGCCAACGGCATAAAACGAGCACCCGCAAAAAAGCAGACTGACGATGAGCAGGATAAGACGGCTTAACGGATCAACGGCAATCCAGTTCCCGGCCAGGGACAACGGTGTCCCCTGCCCGCCCTGGATAACAAGGAAGGTCAGCACCAGATGCCCCAGACCGCAAACCGGCAACAACAGCGGACGGAAGCGATCCGAAGGAAGACAGAAGGCGGCAAGGCCGCCAAGGCATGGCAAAAGAAGAAGCGCGGCTATCATGTTACTCCCTCAAAGAAGAAAGCTGATCGGTGTTCATGGTAGAAAATTCCCGGTTGATCTGGTGCATGACAATCCCCATGACAAAAACCGCGACCAGCAGATCGAGGAGTACCCCTGCCTCCACCATCAGGGGCATGGCCTCGGCCAGAAGCATGCCGAAGATAAAAACCCCGTTTTCAAAAATCAGGTAGCCCAGGGCCTGGGTAATGGCCTTGCGCCGGGTGATGAGCATGAGAAACCCGGTGGCCAGGGTAGCCAGGCCGACAGGGATGAAGAGCGAGCCCCGGTGTATTTCGATAAGCGGCAGCCGGTCGCTGAAGATAAAGGCCCCGGCCGTGGCCAGGGTACCGAGCAGCAGGGTCGGCACATAACCGAGCAACGGCTCCATTTCCCGGCGGATATGCACCTGGCGGATGGCCCTGAGCAGCAGAAAAGGTATGGCCAGCCCCTTGAGCAGAAAAGCCCCGCCGGCCAGAATTAGAGAATGGCCGGAGAAGCCATGGAGAAAAAGAGGCAACAACGAGAGGATGCCGCCCTGGATAGCCACGCTCCGGATGCAGGCATTCAGGCGGCTGCTCCCCAGGAGAAAGAAGTTAAAAAGGATGACCAGCAACAGGAGAAGATTGGCTGGATTATAATTGTCCATTAGTTACCTCAAAAGCAGGATCAGCGAGAAAAAGGAAAGCAGCATGGTTCCGACCAGCAGTTGTGGCACCCGCAACAACCGCAAACGTGCCATGGTTGATTCAACCACTCCGATGACCACCGCCAGCAGCAGCATCCCGCCGGCGAACAGCAGGGTGTCGAGCAGCAGATTCCCGGTTGCGCCAGGAAAGACAAGGCGGACAACCAGCGCCCCCAGAACAAAGAGCTTCATGGCCGCGCCATAGAGAATCATGCCGAAATCAGGGCCGCTGTGATCAAGCACCATCACCTCGTGAATCATGGTCAGTTCCAGATGGGTATTGGGATCGTCAAAGGGGATGCGGCAATTTTCCACCAGAACCACGACAAACAGACAGGCCACAACCAGAATCAGAGAGGGCCCGGCGCTCTGCCAGGCCGCATTCAGAGCCGGGCCAAACATGGTGGCCAGGGAAAGGGAGCCGGAAAGCCGGGCTAAAACAATGAAGGAGAAAAAAACCGTCGGCTCGGCCAGGCAGGCAAAGGTAACCTCGCGAGCCGCGCCCATGCCCTCGAAGGAGGAACCGGTGTCCAGAGCCGCCGCAGCCGTGAAAAACCGGCCCAGCCCGAAAAGATAGACAAAAAAGATCAGGTCGCCAGTAAAGGAAAGCGGCGCGCTTATGGCGCCAAAGGGAACCATGAGCGCGGCCAGCACCGGCACGGCAAGAGCAAGCACCGGCCCCGCCCGGAAAACCCAGGTGGTGGTGCGGCTGATAACCAGCCCCTTGCCGAACAGCTTCCAGAGATCATAATAGGCCTGCAAAAACGGAGGGCCGGTTCGCCCGGCGAAAAGGGCCTTGGTTTTGCCGATCACCCCTGGCAAGAGAGGGGAAAGAGCCAGCAGCAGGAAAAGGTGCAGGAACAGTTCGAGCATCACGGTTCTCTCTTTAAGGCAAGGTAGAATGAAAAATGCAGAATGAAAAATCAACCGAATCCCTTGCAAAATCCGGTAACTGATCACAGGATAGGCGACCAAATCTCGCGTCGTATCCAAACAATACAGGCAAAAGGAGGTCTGTCCCCAGCAGTTTCGGGGGCTGCCCCCATTTTACCGGGCCGTCAGCCACCCCAAAAACCGGAACAGCCACGGATTTCTGGATCTTTAGTTCAGCGACAAAAAGTATTACCTCGGCAAAAACCAGTGACAGTCCCGGTTTTTGGGGTTCCCTCCATTTTTCACTTTTCGCTTTGCCTTCTTCATTCCTTCAATGCAGCCCCACCCAGAAGAGCAGCAGGATAGTGGCGCTGAAGATATAGAGCAGATAGACATGGAGCTGACCTGCCTGCAAGCCGCGAAAGCCGCTGCAAACGTCAGCGGCCCATCGGAAGAAAGGCTTGAACAATCGTGCCAGCACCGGATCCGGCGCCGAAAAGAAAAAGCTTTTGGCCTCCGGGAAAAAGCCAATGGTTCGACCATCTTCGTTAGAGGGACTCAGACAGCGGCAGAACATGGCGCTCTGGGGAAGCTCGCTATAACTCTCGGCGCTGTAGGACATCCGGCTCGACGGAAAGGCAAAGCCGCAGCCCCAGGTGGCAGCAACTGAAACAAGGCCACGGCTCTGCCGCCAGCGAAGAAAGCCATAGGCGACCAGGATACAGCCAAGCAACAAAACCGCCATGATCCCCAGCCACCAAGGGGCAAGAGCCGCACCGGCCAGTATGGTTGCCGCAGCCGGATCAAGCAGGGCCACAGCCCGGCCCGCCATCTGCAACAGAAAAACCGGCATAAGGCCGCCAGCCAGACAGAGCAGGGCCAGGACGGCCATGGCGCTCCCCATGGGCCAGCCTGACTCATGCGCCCTTGCGGCCTCCGGACTGCGCGGCTCCCCGGCCAGAGCGATGCCGAGGATCCTGGTCATGACGATAAGCACCATCCCTCCCACCAGGGCAAGCAGACCGATAAACACCAGGGGAAAAAATCCGGCCAGACCGGAAAGGGCGGTGCCGCTCTCAAGCAAGGCGCGATAGATAAACCATTCACCGATCAGGCCATTAAAAGGCGGCAGCGCGCTGATAGCCAGACCGCCGCAGACGATGAGCAGGCCGGTGACGGGCATGCGGCGCATGAGGCCGCCCATCCGGTTAAGATCCCGGCTGCCGCTGCCGTGCATCAGCGAACCGGCCCCAAGAAAGAGCAGGCTCTTGAACAGGGCGTGGTTGAGCAGGTGGATCAGCCCCCCGGCCAGGGCAAAGGCCGCAGCAAGATGATGTCCGGCGGCCCGGCTCTGCATCCAGAAACCAAAGGCCAGCAGGATGATACCGATATTTTCCACGGTGGAATAGGCCAGGCTCCTTTTCACATCCCGTTGCAGGGCGGCCATGGCAATGCCGAACAGGGCCCCGATAATGCCGATTGCCATCAACAGCCCGCCCCACCAGGCCGGACCGGCGGGCAAAAAGGCGGACAGGCGGAGAAGCCCGTAAATGGCGGTCTTGACCATGACCCCGCTCATGAGCGCAGAAACATGACTGGGCGCGGCCGGATGCGCATCGGGCAACCAGACATGAAAAGGAAAGATGCCTGCCTTGCTGCCGAAACCGATCAGCAGAAGAAGAAAAAATAGCGAGGCGGTCGGAGCCGAAAGCTGGCCGAGCACCTGAAAGGAGGTAAATTCCAGGCTGCCGGAAAGCGCCTGGACTGAAAGAAAAAAGGCAAAAAGAAAGGCTACGCCAAGATGGGTGGCGAGCAGATAGGTCCAGCCGGCCTCCACCGCTTCCGCCAGATCGTACTCACTGATAACCAGAAAAAAAGAGGTGAGCGACATGCACTCCCAGGCAAAAAGAAAAAGCAGCCCATTGGCTGCGGTCACCACCAGGGTCAGGGAAAGAAGGAGCAGGTTGTACCAGGTCCAGTGCAGTCCGGGCCGGCGCCGTTTTCTGCCTCCCTTCATGTATTCGGCCCCGTAGAGGGCCCCGGCCAGACCAACAATAAAGAGCGGGAGCAGAAAAAAGGCGGACAGTCCGTCCAGCCGCAGGGAGAACGCCCCACCCGGCATGGCCCAGGGCAGAAGAAAGGTTACCGCCACTTGCTCAAGCAGACTTTGCCCTGCTGAGGCCAGACCAAAAAGACACCCAAGAACAGCGCTGCCGCTGCCGAGGAGAGTGGCCGCTCTGGCGGCGTTGCGCCCCGGCAAAACGGCCAGCAGCGCGCCAAGAATGAAGAGAAAAAACGCAGCGAAAAGGAGAGTCATGCGCTGGGCCCCTGCTTAAAAAACAGCGCTTCCTGCACGGCAATGAACTCTAGCAGTTTCTTGCGGGTCAGCTGTTCTCTGATCCCCTTCAGGAAGACCGCAGACATGGAAAGCCGCCACAATTTACGTTCGAGAATGGCCAGTTCAGTGTTGTTGGCGGGTAGCACCAGAAAAAGCAGTTCGGTTCTGCGGCTGTCCAATGCCCTGAAATCCACCGGATTTTCGAGAAAGGCAAGGATCACCATGCTCTTTTCCAGATAGACCGGCAAGGCCGGGTCAGGCCACATCCAGGCAATGCCGTCCATGGAAGAGGAGGCCACTGATTCCCGTGACAGCAAGGAAATCTTGATCCTCCTGGCGTCAAAGTTCGCGGAATAAGGATGGGCCGCCAGCAGCTCGTCAATGATCTCATCGCGGTTGCCGCCGTGGATGCGGTAAAGCACCGCCCCGTTTTCCAGGGCCTCGACCAGGGAGATCCGGTAATCCGTCTTCTTGCGGGGCGCCGCGGCTCCCGGCCTCTGGCTGTCAATCCAGTCCACCACCTCATCGGCCTTGAAGCGCCATTGGCCGCCGATTTTTACGGCAAAGGGAATCTGGTTGTCGCTCACCATCCGATAGATGGTTTTCTCGGAAACACCCAGCTTTTCCGCGACACCCCTTATGGAAATAAATATTTTATCCATTTCTGTCCAATATTGTCTAAACATGGCTAAGCATTTACCTGCTTTAAACCGTTGCCAGGAGGTTGTCAATATTTTTCAAGACGCCGTTGAATACAGGAAAATAATTGAAGACCGGTTTGCTGCAAACCTGCTTGCTTCAGTCCATAAATCTGGTATCGTAAGTTACAGGGAAGACTCCGTCTCTTTCCGTCTGACTTTTTTGTTGTCTGTCATGGCCTGGGATTTCCCGAATTGCCCGGCAACCGCAGGCAGGAGGTAACTGATGATCAAGATCGCGATAGTGGTGCTGAGCACCTTGTTGTTTCTGAAAGGGCAAAATGCCCTTCTGGGGGCGGCAAACCCTTTTTACATTCTGGAGGGGGTGGCTCTGGTGCTGTTCGGCCCGCTTTTCTCCGTGATGCTCTCCCATCCCCACAGGGATCTGCACAAACTCTGGGAAGAGCTCCTTGCCATGCGCCGCCAGCAGAGGAAGAGCCAGGACAGAGAGTTGCTCGTCCAGATCCGCCAGCTAGCCAGAGTATGGCAGGGGGCCGGCCCCCAGGAACTGGCAGAGGCGGGGAAAAAGATCACGAATCCCTTTCTGCGCAAAGGGGTGGACATGGTGATCGATGGTTATACCCCTGAAGAGATCCAGCGCATTCTGGAGAAGAATTATTCCTTCCACCTTTCCCAGAAGGAAACACTGGCTGGAATCCTGAGCAGCCTTACCAAACTGCCACAGTCCTTCGGTTTCATCGGCACGGTGGCCGGCCTGATCAGCGTGCTGGCGAACCTCAATGACAAGGCCAGTATCGGCCCCGGTGTCTCGGTGGCTCTTTTTTCCACCCTTTACGGGCTGCTGTTTGCTAATTTCCTGTTCCTGCCACTCCACAAGAAGTATATCGCGCTGATCAGAGACGAGATCAACTCCTTCCCTCTCATTACCGAGGGAGTACTGGGCCTGGCAAACCGGGAGTCATCCTGTCATCTCTACTACAAGCTGGAATCTTACATGGGCGCAGGCGAGGTGACTGAGTATTTTATCCCTCTACTGCCGCAGCCTCAAGAAAAACCGTATTCAGATCATAGTCAAGAGGCGCAATGAAATCATACTTGAACAGGTTCCCCTTCGAGGATCCAGATGGAGACGCCAACTACTGGGGAATCATCGATGTGATGATTATCCTGCTGATCTTTTTTATTGTCTTGTACGTTAATCAGCAGGAAGAAGCGACAGAGGCCAGGACAGCGGGAAAGAGCCAGATTGCGGATAACGCTCCGGTTGCCGCAGCCCGAAAAACCGAGAATCCGGAGTTTTCCCAGGCCGTGCAGCGTCATCTGGAGGGCATGCTGGGAAACGGTTTTTATATTTCCTCCGCCGGCCCGAGCTTTACCCTGGTGCTGGAGGAGAATCTTTCGTTCAGCAGCGGGGAGTCCACCCTGGCCACCGACGGCCTGGCGATTCTTGATCGGGTCGCCGCTCTGATTCTGGAAGAAAAAGACTACGATGTGGTGATCTCCGGCCACACCGACGATATCCCCATCCACAAGGGGCCTTTCCGCTCCAACTGGCATCTGTCTGCGGCCCGTGCGGTGGCAGTGGCGGAATATCTTCTTGCGCGCGATGTCGCCCCCCAGCGGCTAACCACCCAGGGCTTGGCAGAATTTCACCCGCTGTTCGCCAATGATACCCCGCAAAATCGCGGGAAGAACAGACGGGTTGAAATTACCCTGATAAAAAAGGGAGGGACTGTAGTCACCCCCTCCCCCATGATTGCGCCGCAACCCTGACCTCAAACGGTGAAGCTTAGGGGCCGTTCCGAAATATCTTGTGCTTCCTTGCCTGTTTCGTTACGGCTCCTTATGCCGTTTACCTGTAACGCCTCATTCCTTAAGAAACTCGATCTTGCTCTCGGTGGGCGGCATGGCCGGATCAGGGGTAATGCTGATTTCTACCTGATGCTCCTGTTCCAGCTCGATCAGATCCTGACGTTTTTTGTTCAGGATGTACTGGGCCACCTCCATGGGCAGACGGCAGACCACCCTTTTAATCTCCTTTCTGGCCACCCCGGTCTGAATATGCCGGAAATGTACCAGAGCCTGGGTTTCCACGGAGCGAACCATGCCGCGTCCCTGACAATGGGGGCAGAGGCGATAGCTGCCCACTGAGACCGGGGCGGCCATCTTCTGCCGGGAGATCTGCATGAGGCCGAACTTGGAGATCTTGGAAAAATCCACCTTGGCCTTGTCGCGCTTCATGCAGTCGCGCACCTTTTTTTCCACCTCGCGAATATGTTTGGAATCGCGCATGTCGATGAAATCAACGACTATAAGACCGCCCAGATCGCGGAGCCGAAGCTGACGGGACAATTCCTCGGCCGCTTCCATGTTGGCAAGAAAAATGGCGTCTTCAAAGCTCTTGTCCTTGCCGGTGCGGCCGGAATTAACATCAATAGCGACCAGGGCCTCGGTGGGATTGATAACGATAGAGCCGCCAGAGGGCAGAGGCACGGTGGGCTGGTAGATCTGCTCGATCTGACGCTCCACATGGTATTGATGGAACAGGGGTTGAGTTCCCTTGTGCAGCTTGGCGGTTGTCGATTTGCGCTGGGCGGCGGGCAGCAGTTCGAGAAAATTATTGACCTGGGCCAGGGCCTCTTCCGCGTCCACCAGGATCTCGGTAATCTCGGCCGTAAAATGATCGCGCAGGAAACGGGAGACGATATTCTGTTCCTTATGCAACAGGGCCGGGGCCTTCTCGGTCTGGCCTTTTTTCTTGATCTCCTTCCAGAGATTGAGCAGGTAACGGACATCCTGGGCCAGCGCGGTCTTGGTGATCTCCTGACTGGCGGTACGCACGATGTAGCCGATGCCTTCGGGGATGCTGACGCTTTCGATCATCTCCCGCAGCTTGCTGCGTTCCGCCTCGGATTCGATCTTTCTGGAAATCCCGGCGCTGTCGCTGCCGGGCATCAACACCAGGTAGCGGCCCGGCAGGGAGAGAAAGGTGGTGAGAGTCGCGCCCTTATTGCCGGTGGCCTCCTTGACCACCTCAACCAACACCTCTTGGCCCTTGGTGAGCACCTTCTGGATGGGGAGATCCTTCCAGTGGGTGTCTGCCGCAACTTCCGAAGCGTAATATTCTGGATGGATGTCGCCGAAAGGCAGAAAGCCGTTTTTCTCCGAGCCATAATCAACAAAGGCGGCCTGCATGTTGGCCTCCACCGCAGTGACCCTGCCCTTGTAGATGTTGCCCTTGGTCTGCGCCTGGCTGACGGTTTCCACATAAAAGGATTCCACCCTGCCGCCTTCCAGAAGAACAAGACGGCACTCTTCCGGCTCATCGGTGTTGATCAACAGCTTTAAGGAGGTATCCCCCTTGGTCGGCTGTCTGATTTCTAATGGTTTGACGGCTTCCTTGCTCTCTTCCTGGCCCTGTTCTGCCTCTTTTCGAGGCGGCCTGGGAGTCCGGAGCGGTCGAGGTGGCCGGGGCTGGCGCTGGCGCGCCGGGCTGGTCGGCGCGACGGGCCTCTGTTTCTCAGCTGCTTCAACCGGCGCCGGAAGGGGTTGTTCTGTTTCGAGGCCTGCTTCCGCCTGCTGACCTTCCGGCTTGGCGGCTTTTGAGCGTCTCCGGGGCGGCCTTTTCCGGCGGCGAGGTCTGCCACTCGCGGGGGAGGCTGCCTCGCCCTCAGGATTGGCGGCTCCGCCGGAGACCGGCGCGGAATCTGTCCGGCTGGAAGCCGAGGCTGTCTGGCCGGAGGCCTGGGAAGCGGACTGGCCTTCTTCCCCCTGTTTGCCTGGTTTCTTCAACCATTTGCTCACCCGGGCGAGAATGGAGCGCTCTTCCCCGTTGTTTGCGGGAGCCTGGCCGTTTGGCCGTTCATCTGTTGGTTTGGTAGTATCGTTTGTCATGGTGATTCGTCTCTATGATGCGGCCGCTGGCGGCCAATTGTTGCAGTATGATCTGCGTGGTGTCCGGGTCCAAATTAAGGGCCTCACTGACATCGTTACTTGTGCAGGGTCTTCTTTTCAGCATTTCAATAATTTCGTCTTCGGAAAGATTGCGAAATTTTTCCCGCTCCCGGGTGGTGAAATCAACCAGAATCTCCACCGGCCCTGGAAGCTGGCGGGCAACGGCTTCCAGTTCCACCTGGGTTAACGGTTTGGCAAAACTTTCCAGAGGTGGCCGGGCCACGGTGTTGAGCTGCACCTTGTCCGGCCTGATCTTTTGCACCGCCGCAACCAGGGCAGCAATATCCTCTGGGCTGTCATTAATCTTGCTGACCAGGAGGATTTCCAGCCAGAATTTTCCGGAAAATTCCTGGCGGAAGGTAATGAGTCCTTCGATCAACTCGGCCAGAGGCGAGCAGGCGGCTGGGCGATTGATACGCCGGTAGCTTTCCTCCCTGGCCGAATCAAGAGAGGGGATGACAATATCCGCCTCCAGCAGGTCATGGCGTACTTCCGGGAGGTAGAGCAGAGAGCCGTTGGTCAGAACCACCACCGGCTTGTCAGACTTTCCCTTGAGATAGCGGATCACCTGGCCGATGCCGCTGTGCAGGGTGGGCTCCCCGCTGGCGGTGATGGTGAAGACATCAAGATGAGCCAGGAGTTCCCGATCAGCAAGGACGGTGTCGATTTCCGCTAAAAGTGCGGGCAGCGGAATATACTCCTTGCGGGTACAGGTCAGGGTGGTGGTGGCACCGATCTCACAATAGATGCAGTTGAAGTTGCATATCTTGGGGGGAACAAGATCAATGCCTTGTGAAATTCCTAAACGGCGGGAATTAACCGGGCCAAATACATATTTCATGGGGTTTTACGAGTCTGCGGCGAAACGGCTGAGGATAGAGGTCTGGGCGTCAAGTGTCGCAGGAGTGTTTGCCTCCGCTGATAGGGATTTTTTCTTGACTGGCAAGGTATAACAATCCGGGGCTCTTGGCAAGGCAAATCTGCTTGCTCGCAATGGGGTAAGAACCCCCTTGGGCTGTTGTCCCTTAAACTCCTGATCTTCAAACCTCTTCATGCCGAGCGCCGCTCCCGATCAGAAAGATGCCGTAGGTGGCCCGCAGGTTGGGGAGGAAGCGGACGATATTGCCCGTTTGTTGTTGCCGATGGGTATTGATCGCCACTTCTTTAAGAATGGCAATCTCCTTTTCCCTGGCAAAGTTGCGAAAATCCCTCAGGGTGATCACCCGGATGTTGGGCGTGTCGTACCATTCGTAGGGCAGCTCCGTGCTTCTCGGCGCGTAGCCCGCAAAGAGCAGTTGCAGGCGAATCCGCCAGTAGCTGAAATTGGGAAAGCTGACAATAACCTTTTTGCCCACGGCCAGCAGGGTGTTGATGAGAGCGACCGGCTCGTAGACCTGTTGCAGGGTTTGACTGATAATGATGTAGTCAAAGCTGTCCGGCGGATAATCCGCGACCTCCAGATTGAAATCTCCCTGAAGCACGGAAAGCCCCTTGCCGATGCAGGCGGCCACCTCGGCCTCATGCTTTTCGATGCCGGTGGCCTTCACCCCTTTCTGCTCCTTGAGATACTGGAGCAGCTCCCCTTCCCCGCAGCCAAGGTCAAGCACCCGCGAACCAGGTTCGATCCAGGAGGCGATTATCTGTAGATCAAAACGCATGCGCTCTCCTTCAATTCCCGGCTTTGGTCTCCCGGAAGATCCGGTCGAGGAAAGCGGCCATCAGGGTATGCAACCGCTCATTGGGCAAGAGAAAGGCATCATGGCCCCAGTCCGACTGGATTTCGCAAAAACTCACATCAAGCCCGTTTCGCTTGAGGGCCTGAACCAGGGCGCGTGACTGCTCGGTGGGATAAAGCCAGTCCGAGGTGAAGGCCACCACCAGAAAACTGGTGCAAGAGCCCTTGAAGGCCCCGGCCAGGCCGCCTGCCGCGTAATCGTCGAGGTCGAAATAATCCGCCGCCTTGGTCAGGTAAAGAAACGAATTGGCGTCAAAACGCTCGACAAACTTGTTGCCCTGGTAGCGCAGATAGCTCTCCACCTCAAAGCCTGCGTCAAAATGAAAAGAAAGGGCCTCCCTGCTCCGTAGCTGCCGACCAAACTTGCGGCGCATGGATTCGTTGGAAAGATAGGTGATGTGCCCGATCATCCGGGCCACGGCCAGGCCGAGATCAGGCTTGGCCCCCTCGTAATAATCACCGCCACACCAATGGGGATCGGCCATGATCGCCTGCCGGGCCACCTCATTAAAAGCAATGGCCTGGGCCGAATGCCGGGGCGTGGTGGCCAGGGGAATCGCGGCCCGCACCATCTCCGGATAGCGGGCGCACCAGGCCAGGACCTGCATGCCGCCCACCGAGCCGCCCACCACCGCGAGCAGTCGGGAGATGCCAAGATGATCAAGCAGCGCCTTTTGTACCGTCACCATATCGCCGATGGTGACCAGGGGAAAGGCCAGGCCATAGGGCAGACCTGTTGCCGGGTTGAGCGAGGAAGGCCCGGTGCTGCCCATGCAACCGCCCAGCACGTTGGCGCAGATGACGAAATAGCGTTCCGTATCAATGGCCTTGCCCGGGCCGACCATGATCTCCCACCAGCCGGGCCTGGCGTCATCTGCTGTGTAGCAGCCCGCCACATGAGAATCCCCAGTGAGCGCGTGCACCACCAGAATGGCATTGTCCCGCTCAGGGGCCAAAACGCCCATGGTTTCGTAGGCAATGGTCACCGGTCCCAGGCGGCCCCCGCTTTCGAGAACCAACTCGTGGGGCGGCTCAGCAAAGGTAAAAAACTGCTTGCTTACCAGATTGGCGCAGATCCCCGACATGGTTCAGCTCTTCTCCAGGGCCTGGGCAAGATCGTCCATGATATCCTCCACCGCTTCGATTCCTACGGAGAGGCGCACCAGGTCAGGGGTGATGGAGAGTTTTTCCTTTAGCTCCACGGGAAAAGCAAGGTACTGGCTGGAATAAGGATGAATAACCAGGCTCTTGCAGTCGCCGATATTTGCCAGGTGATAGATCAGCTTCAGATTTTTTATGAAACGAAAACAGGCGGCCTGATCCGCCAGGCCAAAGGTAAACATGCCGCCAAAGCCCAAGCCCCCAAACTGCCTTTGCGCCACCTCATGCTGGGGATGGTCGGCAAAGCCGGGATAACGCACCCACCGCACCTCGGGCCGCGAGGCGAGAAAAGCGGCGACCTTGCCGGCATTAGCCAGATGGCGCTCCATCCGCAGGGCCAGAGTGTCCAGGCCCAGCATGGTCAGATACGCATGGAGCGGCGCCGCCGTGGTGCCGAAATTTATGTGCAGCTCCCGCCAGACCCGGTCCAGATAGGCCAGCTCGCCCTTGCGCTCGACAAAGGGGGCAAAATCGGCAAAGCGCTCACTGCTCCAGTTAAAACGCGCCCCGTCGATCACCACCCCGCCTGCCGCGTCGCCATGGCCGCTGAGATACTTGGTGGTGGAATGAATGACGATATCAGCGCCCAGCTCCAAAGGCCGACAAAGATACGGCGTGGCCAGGGTGTTGTCCACCAACAGGGGCAGGCCGTGGCGGTGGGCAAGCTGCGCGGCTGCGGCCAGATCCGGCACATCCATCTTCGGGTTGCCGATGGTTTCAAGATAAACAAACCTGGTTTTCTCGTTGATCGCCGCCTCCATGGCCGCCAGATCAGTGGACTCGACAAAGCGGGCCGTGATCCCGTACTTCTTGAACACATTGGCAAACAAGACATAGGTGGACATAAAAAGCGAATTGCCGCAGACAAACTCGTCTCCGGAGCGCAACAGGGCCAGGCAGCTATTGGTGATCGCCGCCATGCCCGAAGACATGAATACTGCGGCGCGGCCGCCTTCAAGATCTGCCAGCTTCTGCTCCAGCACCCGGTTGGTGGGGTTGGTAAGCCGGGCGTAGATATGATCGCTAGTGCGCCCGGCAAAGGTATCGCTGAGGTTCTCCGCCGTCTCGTGGCAATGGGCGGCAGTCTGAAAAATAGGGGGCAGGGTAGCGCCCTGCCAATCTCCCGGGGTCAAGGCGGCATGAATCACCCGGGTGTGAAAATGCCTTTTCTTTTCAGCTGCCATAGTTATTTCTCCGATTCTCTTCGTATTCGAGGCGGGAAGTTGTCGGCCAAGAGATTTTCCAGCCTGCCAGACATACTACCACATTGTAACAGACTGTCGCTAGAGAAACCCCGCCGCCATTCTCCACTTTTCACTTTTCCCTTTCCCCTTTTCATTCTCCACTTTTCATTCTTCACTCTTCACTGTACTGAAATCCGCCAGTTGCCCGATCAGTTCGGCATGGATCTTGCCATTGCTCGCCACCACCTCCGAAAGATATGGGGTGTAACCCTTGCCCTCATAGGTGGTCAACCGTCCCCCGGCCTCGCTCACCAGCAGCATGGCTGCGGCGGTATCCCAGGGTTTGAGATTGATCTCCCAGAAGCCCTCGGTTCTACCGCAGGCAAGCCAGGCGAGATCAAGCGCCGCAGCCCCGGCCCGCCGCACGCCCTGACATCTTGTCACCAGTCGCGTAAGGGCCGCCATCACCCCCGCAACCTCTTCCTCAATAGCATAGGGGAAACCCGTGGCCAGAAGGGAGTCCTGCAACGAAGACACCCCGGAAACCTGGATGCGCCGACCATTGAGCCAGGCCCCACTCCCCTGGCAGGCGCAGAAAAGCTCATCCTGCATAGGCGCGTACACCACGCCAACCTTGCTGCGCGTGCCTTCGGCATAGGCGATGGATACGGCAAAAAAAGGAAAGCCATGGGCAAAGTTGGTGGTGCCATCCAAAGGGTCTATAACCCAGACCGGCCCCTGGGGCAGATTTTCATAAGAGGAGTGCGATTCTTCCGCCAAAAAGCCGATCTCGCCGTCCGCCTTGCGCAGCATGGCAAGCACGGTCTCTTCCGCCGCCACATCGGCCTCAGTGACCAGATCAATGGCCCCCTTATGAGTAATCCGATGGGGCTGGTCGTACAAACTTCGCAAGACACGGCCTGCGGCAAGGGCCGCCCTTGCCGCACACCGCAGAAGCTCACCCAGGGCGGCATCCTTGCAGCCCGAGACACACAGGGTAATTCTTTCATCCTCACCTGAGATTAAGACACTAGTCATTTTTTCACCGGAATCAGGATTATATGATTATGCAAGAGATTCTAAGCATGGATGTTATCGCAGAGCGAAAGGCATGGCGAGAAAAAAACAGGAAGAATATGGGGAGTGTTTGAATGGATAAGTAGAAAAAATGGGAGCCTCCAGGTGGCGGACAGCTCATAATGAGCGGCAGGGTCGAATAAATCGCCCCGAGTCAGACCCACACAAAGGAGGCTCCCATGGAAACAATCTACTACATCGGCCTGGACGTTCACAAGAAAACTATTGCTTACTGCATCAAAACCGTCGGGGGTAAAACCATACGACAAGGAGTGGTCAGCACCGGGCGCAACGAGTTGCAGCAATGGCTGGTTGACTTGCCTGGCCCTTGGATGGGTGCGATGGAGGCAACGCTCTTCACCGGCTGGATTTATGATTTTCTCAAGCCCCACGCGGTGGAACTGAAGGTCGCCCATCCGGAGATGCTCAAGGCGATCACTGCGGCCAAAAAGAAAAACGACCGGGCTGATGCAGAAAAACTTGCGGATCTCTTGCGGGTTAATCTCTTGCCTGAATGCACCATGATGTCCGAAGATTTGCGGGAGTTGCGACGGATTCTGCGCTACCGGAATCTGGTAGTCCGTACTGCCACAAAGATGAAAAACAAAATTTCCGGACTGCTCATGGAAGTAGGGGCGCCCTACAACAAGAAACGTCTGCACGGAAAGAAATACTTCGGTGAACTGCTGGAACGGGTGGAGGATGTGCCGGAGTCGGTCAAGGATCTGTTGCGCTTGAGCCGTGGCAACCTGGAGATATTTTCCGCCGTTCAAAAAAAGCTGACCGGGACATTGCGAGAGCAAGCACTCATCCGAGAGAGAGTCGAACGGTTGCAGAGCATTCCTGGAGTAGGAGAGATCATGGCCCTGACTTGGGTTCTGGAAGTTGGTGATCCTGGCCGATTCAGCAATTCCCGCCAGGCGGTCAGCTACTGCGGCTTATGCAGCGCCCAGCGGGAATCAGCAGGAAAAGAACAAAGGGGCCCGATCTCCAAGAAGCGCAACAAGCATCTGCAGACCACGCTGATTGAAGCCGCCAAACTGGCGCCGCGCTGGAATCCACAACTGGCAGTATTGCACGACAAGGAGTTGCAACGCGGCAATCGCAACCGGGCAACATTGGCGGTAGCCCGCATGCTGTTGGAGTTCCTGCTGGCGGTTGATCGGCGCGGGACCCCGTTTACAGCAGAAATGCCAAGACGGGTCGCGTAGCACGGCAGAAAATAAAATAGCCCTTTTGCTCCAATGATCTTCCCGCCGGGCCTTGCCGAATTAGGGACTGCGTGAACAGAGCTACTGTTGCACGCCCTTGGGAGTGTTTCAAGGGCGGCGGGTTGGCCCAAACTCAATCTTCCGTGACGGGGATCTCCCCGAAGACGGCAAATGGATGTCTGGTCGCCGGATCGGTTGGCGGACCACAAGAAGAGATTTAAAAAGATTGGCTGGGAAGAAGGGCAACGAATAAGGCCGCCGGATGATATCCGGGAGGTGATGGGAAACCTCCGTTTTCCCCTTGACTTTACTTATCATGGATGTCCCTAATTTCCGCTAATTTTCGACCCACTAATCCTCTCCAACGATTGTTCTTGCATATTAAACTCGGCTCCGGCTATACTACATACTACATTTGTGGCAACTTGCGACAGGAGAAAAATAATGAGCATTTCCATCCGCATCGATGATGCACTTTACGAAACCGCCAAGTCACGCGCCAGAGCCGAGATGCGTTCTATTCCCCAACAAGTTGGCTACTGGGCCAAAATTGGGCGCGCTGCGCTGGACAACCCCGACCTGCCT